>JAESFN010000171.1_pt1 | contig 95969 bp, 73 predicted proteins | sample 9269411 | NCBI WGS metagenome assembly JAESFN01 (sample SAMN14505399, study PRJNA617100) | algae metagenome | isolation source: Iphinoe sp. HA4291-MV1 and co-occurring heterotrophs from trail next to... | place: USA: Maunawili Falls, Hawaii | collected 2009-07-25
TCGAGGAGTAGTTTTCCGCAGAACACGCAGTTTTTGCCAAGGCTGCCGTCGCGCCTCGCGCGACGGCGGCCTTTTTTGTTGCCTGGCGAGACCAGACTGCCCGTCGCCCCTGGGACAGTCGCCGCCCTCCCATTAGACTTGAGGCCCGCCAAGGAGGCCCCATGTCTAGTGCGCAAGTCGCGTATCTGATCTTCGATGTCGAGAGCGTGAGCGACGGCGCGCTCGTCAGCAAGCTTCGCTATCCCGGCCAAAACCTGTCGCCTGCCGAGGCGGTTGCCCGCTATCGCGCGGAGTTGATGGCCAAATACGAGTCCGACTTCGTTCCCTACACCTATCAGGTGCCGGTGTCGGTGGTCGTGGCCAAGGTCGGCTCGGGCTGCGAGCTGCTCGATCTCGTGGCGCTCGATGAGCCGGAGTATCGCTCGCATGTGATCACCGAGCATTTCTGGCGCGGTTGGGAGCACTACAAGCGGCCGACGCTCGTGAGCTTCAACGGCCGCACGTTCGACCTGCCGCTCTTGGAACTGGCGGCGTTTCGCTACGGCATTTCGCTGGGCGGTTGGTTCAACCTGGGCGGCCGCAGCTTCGAGCAGCCGCGAAACCGGTACAACATGGAGTCGCACTTCGACCTGCAGGAACTGCTGACGAACTTCGGCTCGACGCGCTTCACCGGCGGCCTCGACCTGGCGGCCAATCTGCTCGGCAAGCCTGGCAAGATGAACGTCGAGGGGCACATGGTGCAGGACATGGTCGACGCCGGCAAGATCGCCGAGGTGAACGATTACTGCCGCTGCGACGTGCTCGACACCTACTTCGTGTTCCTCCGCAGCCAGGTGATCGTGGGCGCGATCACGCGGCTGCGGGAGCAGGATCTGGTGGCCGTGGCCAAGACTTGGCTGGAAGAACGCGCCGAAGGCTCGGCGGCCTATCGGGCTTATCTAGAACGCTGGGGCGATTGGGATAGCCCGTGGAGTGACTCGTAGGTCCACCGCCGCGCATTGGTCCGCACAGCGGACCCTACGTAGGGTCCGCTCTCGCGGACCAACTCACGCCCCCACGTACCGCGCGTAAACGCCCCGCGCCACCGCCGGGTCTTCCGTTCCTACCACGATCGCACGGCCGTCGGGAAATACCGTCAGCGTGTAGTCCTCCACCGACAAACGCAGCAGATACGGATTGCGCGTGATCGGCCCAGCCGTCGCCAACCGCGCGGCCAGCTCGTCGAGCGAAAGCCGTCCGCTCGTGGAACTGCGGAGCTGCACGGCGTTGCGGCCGCAGAGCACCGCGCTCTGGCTGCCGCGATTGCCGGCTAGCCACGGGTATTCTCGCCCGTTGCAGGCGGGGCAATCGGCCTGGCCTTGCAGCGTCGCCACGCGCAGTTGCCGCTGCGTGTTGTGCCAGAGATCGACGACGGTGAGGTAGGGACTCACCGCGTCGAGCCGGCCGCTGAGGATCTTGATCGCCTCGACGGACTGCAGCGACGCCACCACGCCGATCGCACCGGCTAAGATCCCGGCCGTGTCGCACGTCGGCGAAGTGCCAGGCTCCGGCGGCTCCGGCATCAGGCAACGCAAACACGGCGTCCGCCCCGGCAGTATCGTCATCGACTGCCCTTCGGCCCCCAAGCAGCCGCCATAGACCCAAGGAATGCCCAGGTTGAGAGCGGCGTCGTTGAGCAGGAACCGCGTCTCGAAGTTGTCGGTGCCGTCGACGATCACATCGACGCCCTGGCAAAGCTCCACGAGGTTCGTGTGATCGACATCGGCGACCACCGGCTCGATCTCGATCGTGGAGTTCGCCCGGCGGAGCTTTTCGGCCGCGGCCACCGCCTTCGGCAGCCCGGCCGCCACGTCGGCCTCGTCGAAGAGCACTTGCCGCTGCAGGTTCGAGAGATCGGGGTAATCTCGGTCGACGATCCGCAGCTTGCCCACTCCGGCGCGGGCCAGCGTATTGGCGATCACTGAGCCCAGGGCCCCGCAACCGCAGATGAGTGCCCGCCCGGAGGCCAGCCGCCGTTGCCCCGCTTCGCCCAGGGGAGCGAAGCGGGTTTGGCGAGAATAGCGGGCCAGGTCATGGTCGGCGTCCAACATGCTTTCCATCATAGGCCAAGGGCCGCCCAAGCCCCAGGCAGCCGGCTCGCGCCGTCAGGCACACGGCCGGCCCGCTCGCCCCTTGAACGGCGGCCCGGAATCGAGGGTAATGGGTGGCTTCACTTCCCTCCGCTCGATCGACAGGCGCCTGCACTTTGGCCACCTCGCTGCCGCTGGAACGAACCGTTGCTCCGACCGCACAGGCCGAGGTCGCCGAACTGATTCGCGCCGCGCACGATGCCCGGCAGCCGGTCTATCCGCTCGGCGGCGGCACGAGCTTGGGCTTCGGACTCCCCGCCAAGCAGCCGGGGCTAGGGCTCGACCTACGGTCTTTGAACAAGATCGTCGACTACCCTGCCCGCGATATGACGATCACCGTCGCGGCCGGGACGACGCTCCAGGCTTTGGCCGATACGCTGGCGGCCGAGCGCCAGCGACTGCCGATCGATGTTCCGGACGTTGAGCAGGCCACGCTCGGCGGCGTCATCGCCACGAACTCCAGCGGCGCCCTCCGCTATGGCCACGGCACGATTCGCGACTTCGTGATCGGCATTTCGGCGGTCGACGGACGTGGGCGGCCGTTCAAAGGGGGCGGCCGCGTGGTGAAGAACGTCGCCGGCTACGACTTCTGCAAGCTGCTCACCGGATCGCTGGGAACGCTTGGCGTCATCACTCAGGTGACGCTCAAGATTCGCCCGAGCGCCGAGAAAACAGCGCTGGTCGTGTGCGATCTGCCCACGGTCGCTGCGGCTGAGCCCGTGCTGGCCGCGCTCGTCAATACCCGCACCACGCCGGTGGCCGTGGAACTGTTGGCGGGACCTGTCTGGCAAGCGGACCCGGCGCTCGGTCAAGCTGCTGCAGAACAAGGCGCGCGGCTCGCAGTGGGGCTCGAGGGCTCTGCGGTCGAAGTCGACTGGATGGTCGCTCAGTTGCGCCGCGAGTGGCATGACTTGGGGGGAATCGAGGGGCGAGCGATCACCGACGCAGAGACGCCTGGCCTTTGGCAACGGCTCGCCCAATTTCCCGCGGAGGCCGAAGCGCCGCTCGTGCTCAAAGCCAACGTGTTGCCGGCCGCGGTGGCCGGCTTTGTGCAGCTCGTACGAACGATCGATCCGCAAAGCTCGGTGCAGGCCCACGCCGGCAACGGCATCGTCATCGCCCGCTTCCCCGACTTTCCGGCCGGGAAAGTTTCAGGCCAGCTCATCGGCGTGTTGCAGCCCGCCGCCGCCAAGGCAGGCGGCAACGTGGTCGTGTTGTCGTCGACTTACTCCGCGGACCTAACAGCCCGCGCCGTGTGGGGCATTCGCCGCGAGGCGGCCGACCTGATGCAAGCCGTGAAACGCGAATTCGACCCGCGCGGCGTCTTGAATCCAGGGCGATTCTGCTTGGACTAAGCTGCTAGCGGTGACTGCGGCAGTCTAACGCTTACGCTTCGCTCCCTTCTTAGGCGGTTCGTCCGTCGGCGGGGGCAGCTCCGCCGGACACTCCGCGCCGACTAAGCCGCGCAGGACGCGCAAGTTGACCACGTCCAACTCCTCGCCGTCTTCTTGCCCCTTCGGAGTCTCCAAGTACATCGGCGTCGTCGCAAAGCGCGGATCGTTGAGCAATCGCCAGAACGGCGCCAGGCCCAGGCTGCCGCGGCCGATGTGGGCATGGCGATCGACACGGCAGCCAAGCCCCTTCACGCTGTCGTTCAGGTGAAAGGCCTTGATCCGCTCGACGCCGATCAGCCGGTCGAACTCGCCGAAGGTGTGGGCATAGTCGGCTGCGCTCGCTAGCGCGTAGCCGGCGGCGAAAATGTGGCAGGTGTCGAAACATACGCCCAGCCGCTCGGGCTGGCTCACTCCCTGCAAGATGGCCGCTAGGTGCTCGAACTTCCAGCCGAGCGTCGACCCTTGGCCGGCCGTCGTTTCGAGCAGGCACTGGGACGTGATCGCCCCTACACGTGCGTGAACTTCGTCGAGCGCCGTGACGATGCGGGCGAGGCCAGCCTCTTCGCTGCTGGTGGTGAAGGCGCCTGGGTGGGTGACCACATACGGAATACCGAGTTTCTCGGCCCGCAGCAGCTCCTCGGCAAAGGCGTCGATCGACTTCCGCCAGAGCTCGTCGTCGGGGGCCGCCAGGTTGATAAGATAGGAGTCGTGGGAGATGGGGTGCGTGATCCGCTTCTCGGCCAGCGTTTGGCGGAAGCGGTCGGCCTCGGCGTCGGTGATCTCCTTGGCTCGCCACTGATTGTTGTTCTTGGTAAACAATTGCACGCAGTCGCAGCCGCAGTCGGCGGCGATCTCGGCCGAGCGGTAGTAACCGCCGGCGATCGACATGTGAGCGCCGAGCGGCGGGGTGGTGGGCATGTTCAAAGCCTGGCGGACCTGTGGTTTGTGGGGCGATGGTGAGGAGACAGTCTAGTGGGCCGTGACGACCGAGCAACAGCCCGGCGATACGCGCGCGGCAGTCGAAGAGTCCACGCACCACGCGCTGCCGCAGCGCCTGAGTTGGGAAGAGTTGCCTGATGGACGAAGCCAACGAGGCGGCCGCACCTGCACCGTGGTGGCTCCGCGCGCTCGAGATCGCCCTCGTGTTCGCGGTCTTCGGCTGGGCAGCAGGCTGGCCGCCGCCCGACCCCAACGAGCCGCACTACCTAGGCAAAGCCAAGCAGTTTTGGAACCCCGGCTGGATTCCGGGCGACTTCTTCCTCGACTCGCCCGACGCGCATCAGGTCTTCTACTGGACATGCGGTTGGCTCACGCTCTGGTTTCCGCTCGTGCAGGTGGCTTGGATCGGCCGCATTGCCACGTGGCTGCTGATGGCCGTTGGTTGGCGGCGGCTGAGTTGGTCGCTCGTTCCACGCGCAGGCTGCGCGGTTCTTTCGGCCGCGCTCTTCGTTGCCGGCAACGAACGCCTGCAGTTGGCCGGCGAATGGGTCGTCGGTGGCTTCGAGGCCAAAGGAATCGCTTACGCGCTCGTGTTCTTTGCGCTGGCAGAGTTGACGCTTGCCCACTGGAACCGGGTGTGGCTGCTGCTCGGCGCTGCCTCGGCGTTCCATGTGCTCGTGGGCGGTTGGTCGGTCGTAGCGGCCGGCGTGGCTTGGCTCGCAATCGGTCGCCGGCACGCGTCGCTGCTGAAAATGCTCCTCTCTCTCGCCGGCGGCTTCGCACTCTCGCTGCTGGGGCTCTGGCCGATTCTCGGCCTGTCGCGCGGCGTCGAGCCTGGGATCGTGCGGTTGAGCGAGCTCTGCTATTTCGAGCGGCTGCCGCACCACTTGAACTTCCTGGCGTTCAAGCCGGAGTTCATGGTTCATCATGGTCTGCTACTTGTCGCCTGGCTGCTGCTCTGCCGGATCAATGTGCCCAGCGACGGCCTGCGGCGGCTGCGCTGGTTTGTCGGCGGCGCGGTGGGCATCGCCATTGTCGGCATTGCGCTGAGTCTGGCGACTTTCGACAACCCTGACTGGGGCGCGCGGCTGCTGCGCTTCTACTGGTTCCGCCTGACCGATGCGGCCCTGCCGCTGGGTGTGGCCCTCGAGGCCGCGTTCCTGGTTGGGCGGAAGACTGGCTCTCAGGCTGTGAGCAGTCGCCCAGCGCCGGCCCGGTGGTTCTGGCTGACCGTCTCGACGGCGCTCGCGCTGACGTTCGTTTATCAGAGTTCCGGACGGCTCTGGACGGCGCGCCCCCGCGCCGACAAGGCCGACAAAACCGTGAGCCTGAAGGCCTGGCGCGAGGCATGCGCATGGATTCGGGAGAACACGCCTGCCGACGCGCGGTTCTTCACCCCGCGGAACTCGCAAACGTTTCGCTGGTATGCCGAACGGTCGGAAGTTGGCAATTGGAAAGACATTCCGCAAGATCCCCGCGGCCTGGTCGAATGGCGGCTGCGGATGCAGAATATATTCTACAACGGCGATCCCTGCTCTTGGCGGAGCTGGTACGAGTCGCCGGGAGACAAGCCGACCAAGCAGCTTCGCAAGCTGGCGGCCAAATACCACGCCGATTACGTGCTTTGCCCAACCTCGCTCGAGCTTGAGTTGCCCATCGTCTACCGCAATAATTTCTATGCGGTTTACCGGATCAGCAGTGATTAGGCCCATGAACTCGTCCGTATGCGCGTCGGCGTGGCGGCAAGGAGGCTGACTACGATGGCTACCGTCTCGAATCTTGATCTCGATCTGCCTCCGCAACTCGGCCGACGGCTCGCCTTGCCGCTGCCGGGCCCGGCGGCGCAGCGCCGCTTCGAGCCTGAGCTCAGCTTTGGGCGCCATAGCGGTCCCGCTGGCCGAGGGCTTCGCCCCGCTGCCGTGCTCGCGCTGCTGTACCCGCGTGAGGATCGTTGGCACGTACCGCTCACGCTGCGGCCGGCCAATCTGGCCAATCATGCTTCGCAGATCAGCCTGCCAGGCGGCCGCATCGAGCCAGGCGAGTCGGCCGAGTTCGCGGCGCTGCGTGAACTGCAGGAGGAGTTGGGCGTGGCGCCCACTGAGGTCCAACTGCTGGGGCAACTGACACCGCTGGTGGTCTATTCCGGCGGCTTCTATGTCACGCCGCTGGTGGGAGTCTGCTGGCAAGCGCCGGTGTTCGACCCGAGCCCGGCCGAGGTCGATCAATTGCTCGAGGTGCCGCTCGATTGGCTCTGCGACGATCGCTCGCACTGCCGGGCAGAGCAACGCCGCTTCGGCACGACCTTCACAGCGCCGGGCTTTGCGTGGCAGGACCTTTGCGTGTGGGGTGCGACCGCGATGATGCTGGCCGAACTCGTGGCGGTCGTGCAAGAACGTCGCTAATCATCTGTAGCGTCGCCGCCCAGGCTTCTCTTATCTAACCCACGGTGCGTATGCCGCCCGCTTCGCCGCTCAAAGCCGTCGTGTTCGATCTCGACGGCCTGATGTTCAACACCGAGGAACTTTATCAGTGGGTTGGCGCTGAACTGCTTGGCCGGCGCGGCAAGACGTTTGACGGTGAATTGCTGAACGCCATCATGGGGCGCCCGCCCGCGATTTCGCTGCAGATCATGATCGATCGGCACGGACTGAGCGAAACGGTGGCCGAGTTAGCGAGCGAATCGGCGGAGATCTTCGGCCCGGTGCTCGATACTCGGCTCGACCTGATGCCAGGTCTGGCCGACCTGTTGCTGGCGCTCGAGGCGGCCGGCATTCCCAAGGCGATCGCCACCAGCAGCGGGCCCACGTTCGTCATGAACGTGCTGGGCCGCTTCGATCTGCGGCCGCGGTTCGAGTTCGTGCTCACCTGCGACGACGTCACCGACGGCAAGCCGCACCCCGAAGTCTACTTGGCCGCGGCCAAGCGCTTCGGCATCGAGCCACGTGAGATGCTGGTGCTCGAAGACAGCCAAAATGGCTGCAAGGCGGCAGTCGCCTCGGGCGCGTTCGCGGTCGCCGTGCCGGGCGGCCACAGCCGCCTGCACGACTTCACGGGGGCGAAGTTCGTTGCCGACAGTTTGGCCGATCCGCGCATTCGCGCGGCGCTGGGGCTGTCGGCGGCGAACTGAGTTTCACGCTTTACGCGCGCGACCGGCGTCGGCGCGAAGCCGCCAGCGTTGTCCCGGCGATCAACGCGAGCAGCCACGTGGTAGGCTCTGGGACCGGCGATGCATGCACCGGGCCCTCCGCCGTGAACGCCCGGCCGAAGTTCTGCTTCAACGTGCCGAAGTCGCTCAGATCGACGCGCGAGTCGAAGTCGGTGTTGCCTTCGGCGGGCCCTGCGCGGCGGCCGAAGTTCATCTTCAGAGTGCCAAAGTCGTTCAGATCGACTTTGAGATCGCCGTTGAAGTCGCCATAGCGCCAACTCGGAAACGAGTTCCACTCGATGACGAAGCCGTGCAGGATGTCGCCGGCCATGTTGTCGTTCCAGAGCGGCTCGCGCACGCCGGCGCCCGACATGAAGTGCAAGGCATTCTCTTTGAACAGCCCCTGATTGTTGGGCTCGCCGCTGCGCCAGGCCGTGTACTCGAACGGCTCGCCGGTCACCCATTGCCAGTTATCGCCAGGCTCCTTGGAACCGTCGGGCTGGTAGCCGCCGATCCAGGGACCGAAGTTCTGAAAAAGTCCCGCGCGCCAAAAGCGCTGATCGTCGGCCACGGAGAAGGCGAACTGGTTTTCGGCCTCGCTGGTGAGCGTAGCCAAATAGCCGCCGCGAGATTCCGTGAGGTCCTTCGCCGCCTGCCAGGTCACGATGAAGGGATCGACCGCCTCATAGAAGTGGCCGTTGTCGGCGAACCGCATGGGCTCGGCGTGAAGTGGACTTACGGCGACCAGTGCAACGAGGACGGAGAGCGAGACAGCAAGGGTGCGAATCATGGGGTGAGTTCCGTTCGGTGCGCGGACCGCGCAGGGACCTCCTGGCGCACGGCGACCGCGGCACGGACCGCAGTATAGTGGTCGCGCAAGAGAAATGGCCATGAAACGGCGCGCGCATTTCCGAAAGGGGGGGCGTAGGCAAGCTACGCAGTCGATGCAGTAGCTCCGAAGCCGGTCAGCGGTTTTTCTATCTCGCCTAGACAACCACCGCGCGTCGCAGATGGCAAAGTTTGTCAATTGCAGCGACTTTTCTTCACACGCGGACTCTGCCGGCCCGAATTCATAGAGGTGACTTTGCGCCCGCGCTGCGTTTGCGTGGGCCTTGAATGCTCCAACCTGGGGACTGCCAGCATGCGCCGCACGATCGCAATGTTGCTGATCGCGCTGGCCGCCGCGCCGGGAGCAGCCCAAGAGCCCAGGCCCTATTTGGAGCCGGCGCCCTACGAGGAACCCGCGCCCTATGAAGAGACCCCGCTTGGCGAGGAGCCGATGTTCCTCGACGAGCCCCTGCCGGTTGCGCGCGACTTGAAGCTGCCGCTGATGGACCCGGCGACGGTAGGCGTATTGCACGTGGTCGCCGAAGGGGCGGTCATGTCGCGCAGCAAAGCGGCCAGCGTCACGCTGGCCACGCAGAACGGCGTCGAGGCGCTCAACTTTCGGCAACTCGATCTCGATTCGAGCGGCGGCCCGCACATCAACGTGCAGTACGAATTCGACTTCGACCTGCGGTTGGAAGTCGACTATTTGGGTCTGCAAGGTTGGACGGCCGTGGCGAACCTGGGGCCCGGCGAGTATCGGCTGCAAGGCGGCCGCGGCGAGCTAGGCCCGCAGGCCGATCGGTTTCGCGCCGAATACGCCTCGGACTTCCACAGCACCGAGATCAACCTGCAGTGGGGCTGGTGCCCCGGCGTGTACATGATCTCCGGTCTGCGTTTCGCCGAGCTGCGCGAGCATTACGGGGTCGACGCCATGACCACTTTCTTCGGCGAGCCCGCGCCGTACACGCTGACCTACGACACGATCAACCACCTCTCCGGCCTGCAACTCGGCCTGCTCTTCCGCACCGACGCGACGGCGCGTCGCCTGGCGATCGAAGCCAGTGCCCGCGGAGCGCTCATGGGCAACCGAGTGAACCATAGCTACGCGCTCGACGATCCGTCGATCGGCGCGCTGCAAGGCCGCATCGACGGCAGCGACGCCGCATTCTTGGGCGACGTGCGCCTGAGCGCCGTCTTCCGCTGGTCGCCCCGCTTCTCGATCCGCACCGGATATCAACTGATGGGCCTCACCGGCGTGGCGCTCTCGCCTGAGGAAGTGCGGGAGACGAAGCTGCTGACCAACTCGTCGAAAGCCCTGACCAACGGCTCAACATGGTTCCAGGGGATGACGCTGGGGTTTGAGTACCACTGGTAGGGGTACGATTCGTCGCAGTGGTCTGTTTCTCTGAAGCCGCATAGGCTCAGGAAGGTCCCGAGAGGGGCACGGGGCCGCTGTGGAAGCACATGGGGCTCGAGCCGCCCATCTTCCGCAACACGATGAAGCGGCGCGAGGAGGCCGCGGCGGAAACGATTGATCCTGAGCTGGCGGCCATCTGCCGCGATTAGTCTTCTGCGGCCGGCCGGCGGGTGCGTGAGAAACATCCATCGTCGGTCCCGAGCCCTCGCCGGCGATTGGCCCGGCGGGGGCTTTTTCATGCGCGGTGCCCAATCGCGCAAACCTGCAGAGCTTTTCTGGATTAAACCAAACGATGGTTCGGCCCGCGATATGCCGCTACTCTGACCGAAGCTCACGATCTTGTTTTCTAAAGACTGGAGAGTTGTCCGATGCATCGGAGCGTTCAGTTTGCTGGCCGGTCAATCTTGGTGATCATTCTTGCCCTACTCTGCGCCAAGATCGGACGTGCGCAACTGACGTCTCGTTGGATTGGAGGCGATGGTAGTTGGACGGACTCGACTAACTGGAGCAACGGAAAAGTTCCGACGACCACGCCGACCGTCCGAAATAATGTACTCATCGCTGAGCAGAGCGACGAAGCGACTCTCGATTCAGGCGAAGCGTTCACTATTCACGCCCTCAACCTTGAACGAGGCACCCTAAGGCTCGAAAACGGCTCCAGGCTCACCGTGCACTCCATCAACGGACCGCAATTGCCAGCAGACGAGGTGCTGATTGAAGTTGCGGGAACCGGAACTCAGCTCGACTCAATGCAATTTTTCGACATCACGATCGGTCGGCGTGGGCAGATCACATTAGAAGTCACTGCAGGTGGGCGGTTCGCAACCGATGGGTATCTGAGACTTGGAAATTATCTTCCTGATCTTCCTGCCTCGGAAATCGAAGACACCCAAAGTAAACTGCTCGTCTCTGGACCTGGAAGCCGGGTCGACATTTCCCGGGGATTGATCGTCGGAGCAAGTGGCGGAGTTGGTGCCCTAGTTGTGGAAAATGGCGGAAAAGTCGAGCTTTCGGGTATCGTTCGAGAGAATGTGCGAATCGGTGAGTTCACCGGGGCAGGCAATCGCGGAAACGGCTCGGTCGTAATTCAAGGACTCGGCTCTGAGCTACGGGCCCCAGCGATGCAAATCGGAGACTTTGGCAGTGCTGGAGACCTGACGTTGAAAGAAGGTGGCCGTGTATTCCTATATGGCGAAGGTCCGTTGAACTCGACCACGGGCATCATCCGGATGCAGGGCGGAGAACTTGAGGCTTTGACAGGGGTCAGGAACATGGGCGTTACGCAAGGTTGGGGCAACATCAAAGCCGACCTTGCAAATTTCGGAGATCTCCTTGCAGGTGCCCGAGAGCCCCTAACAATTCAGGGCGATTTCGAGCAACTGAGCAGTGGCGACGTGGCGTTCAGCCTTGCCGAGGGATCGACTTTGGTAACTAAGCTCACGGTTGCCGGCCAGGCCAAGTTGGCCGGTACTCTGAGCATCAACCTCGTCGACGGGTTCGAGCCGCCCGTTGGCACAATTCACCATGTAATGGACTATGCGAGTCGCGAGGGCAAGTTCTCTAAGGTCAACACCGCGTTTGGCACCAACGGTCTCGTTATGCTCCCCATCTATAGCAATCAAGGGATCGATTTGTTCTCGGTGTTGAGCGGGGATGCCAACTTCGACCAAAGTGTGGGCCTCACCGATTTCGGCATCCTAAAGGCCGGTTTTGGCCGCGCTGGCACCTGGACCACTGGCGACTTCGATCACAACGAAATGGTGGACCTGTCTGACTTCGGTCTGCTTAAGCACGCTTTCGGAAACACGGCACGTAGTGTCCCTGAGCCACCGACCTGGTTGCTGATGCTGGTCGGCCTTATCGCTAGTCGATTGGCGCATAAGCGGTGTAGCCTAACTGTAGCCTGACCAGCCAGACATGCCTGAAAATGGCGGACGCGGGCGACATCGGCGGACAACCGGCCGATTCGTACTTTGCCGAGAAACACACAGCTACGGACATCGGCATAAACGGTGGACAACCGGCCGTATTATCTTTGAGTACCACAGGTAAAACGGCGAATCCGCCGTTTTCCGCCCCGAATAGTGGCAGAGTTTCTTCTCCGGCCACGGGTCCGCGCCGTATATAAATACGGCTTTCTGCTCACTACGGCGTTCCGCACCCCGTCTCATCGCGGACACTCCTGACTCAGCTGGACACGCACCATGTGGCTTACTCGCGCGCTCTATGCTCGAAATCGAACAAACCGCCTTGCAGTCGATGCCAGTGTTCTTACGGCCGTGCTGATTGCCAGCGCCGCCGAGTCGGCATGGGCACAGTCGAAAACGACAAAACCTCCAAAGGCGCAGTTGATTAGTTCAGCGCTCAAGCAGCTCGACCGAGCTGCCTGCGAAGCCGCGATCAATAATACCGCGCGCGAGTTGATGGTGCCGGGCGCGCTGGTGCTGGTGCGCACGCCGGGGCAAGCGATTCGCTTTGGGTACGGCGCGACGCAACTTGGCGGCAAGGCTGCCCCGCAAGGGGGCACGCACTTTCGCATCGCCTCGAACACCAAAACGATGACGGCCGCTGTCGTGCTGCAGTTGGCTCAAGAGGGCAAGTTGTCGCTCGCTGATCCGGTTTCGAAGTACGTGGCCGGCGTGCCGGGGGGCGAGCGGATTACGATCGCAAACCTGCTCGAGATGCGGAGTGGCCTCTACAACTACACGAGCGATCCCGGTCTGGCGGCCACGCTTGATCGTGATCCGACGAAAACGTGGACGCCCGCCGAATTGTTGGCGATCGCCTTTCGTCATCCGCCGTCGTCGCCGCCGGACACGGAATTCGAGTACGACAACACGAACTACGCGCTGCTGGGGCTGATCATCGAAAAGGTCGATGCTCGGCCGCTCGCAGCCGCGTTTCATGCGCGGCTGTTCGAGCCGCTGGGCCTCAAGAACACGTTCCTGCCGGCGAGCGACGTGCATACGTTGCCCTCCCCCTTCGCGCATGGCTATCTATATGGTGGGGGGGCGTATGCGCTGGTTGATTCGGCGTATCCCGCGGAGCTGCAACGCGCCGCGCGCGCCGGCGACCTGTTGCCGCGCGACTACACGGAGCTGAACCACTCGTTCGCGTCCGCGGCCGGAGGCGTTGTTTCGACGGCCGACGATTTGGCGGTGTGGATCCGTGCTCTCGCCACGGGCAAAGTCCTAAGCGCGGACACTCAGCGCACTTGGCTGGCCAGTCTGCGGCCCGAAGATCCGGCGAAGCCCGAGGGCCAGCAATACGGCTACGGCATCGCCAAACTGCAGTGGGGCCCCAACGCGATGCTGTTCCACGGCGGCGAGACGCCTGGCTACAACTCGTTCATCGGCTACGATCCCACGAACGATGTCACGCTCATCGTCTGGACGAATCTGACCGTCGCGCTCGATGGGCAACCCACGGCGAACGCGCTCATGCTGAAGACGCTTGATCAGCTCTACGAAGTCTCGCCGCTCGCGGGCGGCCGCTAGCGCGTTACATCGGGAGTCGACCTAGCACTTGTTCGCTGGCGAATTCGCAAGCGGCGTTGCGGACGGCCTAGAACATCACGCAGCCGATCTATGGCTCATGCTTGGCCGCTGGAAGTTGCGGCAGCGGCGCCGTGAGGAATTTCTCGATCAGTTCGAGCGTCTGCTGGGGCGCTTCGACCATCGGCGAATGCCCGACGCCATCGAGCATCGCGATCTTTGCCCCCGGCACACTCTCGAAGAACTTGGCGTGCTCCGGCGGCACGATCGCGTCGCGCGTGCCGAAGAGGACGAGCAGTGGCGGAACTGGGGAGACTCGAGACAGCCGAGCTGGCAGCGCCTGTTCGCGGCGGTAAGTTTCACTGTCCCAGTGTGCCTGCCGAAACGCCGGATAGGGGAGTTGCCGGAGATCGGCAACGAACTTCTCCGGCACCGGAAAGTCCGGGGCGAAGCCTTGCGCGAGCCCTGCCTTCAGCGCTGTATCCGAGCGGAAGTGCGACAAGAACTCGCCAAACACAGGCGTGAGATACAGCTTGGTCAGCTCGGTGAAATCGACTCCGGCGACGGGCGGGCTATCGATCAACACCAGTCGCTCGATCCGCGCCGGGATCAACTCCGCGAGCGCCACCGCGACCTCGCCGCCCATGGAATGGCCGACGACGGTCACTCGATCGATGGACAGCTTTTCCAGCACCGCCGCGGCAAGCTGTGCTTGTCGTTCGATCGCATAGCCGCTCGTCGGGGCCGCGGTGCCGCCGTGTCCAATCAGGTCGAGGCGAACGACGCGATGATTCGCCGCGAGTGGGCCGGCGACTTCGTCCCACCAGTCGAGCGCCGCGCCGAAACCGTGGATCAGGAGCAAGGCCGGCCCCTGGCCCTCGACCTTAACGTTCGCCGGCACGATCGTCGTGTCGATAAGCTTGCCGCCATCGCGAGGCGCGGCAAGCCGGGAGCGCGAGTCGACCCAGGCCGCGTTGAGGAGTAACGCGAGCAGGGCCACTACGAGCGTAGCGCTGGCGACCACCAAACGCCGCCGACAACGGCCACGTTTGATAGCGTGCGTGTCTGAGGCCTCATTCATCGCCCATCGATCCTTCCGGGAGATCTGCTTCGGCCCGAGTAACTCAGCCCAGCCGCCAAGGCTTGCGATACTCGTACTGCAGCCATTCGTTCGCTGCGGGGTCGCCGATGATCTGCTCCGACTGCGGGTCCCAGCGCAGCATCTTGCCGGTCCGCGTGGCGATGTTGCCGAGGTGACACATCACGGCCGTGAGATGTCCTTGCTCGATGTCCGCAGCGGGGCGCTCGCGGCTTTTCACGCAGTCGAGGAAGTTGCGAATGTGCGCCGTCCCTTGCTCGGAGCCGGGGTCTTTGAGCGCCTGACACTGCGGCTGCTTGGGATCGGCCGACTTCACCCACACTTCGGGCGTGATCTCGAAGCCGCTTCGTGAGAGCGAGAGCGTGCCCTTGGTTCCGTGGAAATCGAGGAACATGCCGGACTTGCCGCCGTTCATTTCTCGGACCGACCAATTGACCACGAAATTCGGGAACTGGTAGATCACCTCCTGCACGTCGGGCGTTTCGCCGCCGTCGTTGAGCACGAAGCGGCGGCCAAAGCCGGCCACCGCCTCGGGTGCTTGGGCATTCATCACCAGCCGCACGATGTCGAGATCGTGCGCGCCGAAGTTGGTCATCTGGCCGCCGGAGTAATCCCAGAAGTTGCGGAAGTGATAGATCGGTGACAGCGGCAACGACTCGCGATAAGGCGCGGGGCCGAGCCACATCTCCCAGTCGAGCCCCGCCGGAAGTTTGCTATCTTCGCCGCCGAAGCCAGGCATGGCGTTATGAATCAGCCCGGCCCCCACGTGACACACTTCGCCCAGTGCGCCGCTCTGCACGATATCGGCCGCGCGTTGATAGTGGGCGCCGGAGCGCTGCTGGCTGCCGGTCTGCACGACGCGTTTGTGCTTGCGGGCAGCGTCGAGCATCAGCCGCCCTTCGCGCACGCGCAGCGACAGCGGCTTTTCGACATACACGTCCTTGCCGGCTTCGCAGGCGGCGATCGTCGGCAAGGCATGCCAGTGGTCGGGCGTGGCGATGATCACCGCGTCGATGCCGGGCGCTTCGAGCAGCTTGCGAAAATCGCCGAAGCCGGGAACAGAGGTCTTGGCCATCCCGATCGCCTCGGCGCGGAACGGCTCGTAGACATCGCACACCGCGGCGGGCGCAACGTCAGGCTGCTTGAGAAACTCCTCCCACAGCGCGCGGCCGCGGCCACCGGCGCCGATGATGCCCAAGCGAATGCGCTCGTTCGCGCCGAGCACGCGGCGATAAGAAAGGGCCGACAGACCGGCGGCCATTCCGGCCGTCTTGATGAACTCGCGCCGCTGCATGGCTTGCCTCCCAGGCGGTGATGGCCGAATCGCCGAGCGCCGCAAGCAGGCCCAAGATCTGCTAGCCGCGGTCAGCAAAGTTCGAAAACTCGAAGTCCCGCCGCAGTTTAAGAAGCGGGGAGAGCGCAGTCAAAAGAGCGCTGGACCGATCTCCGAACGCTCGTTGACCCAAGATGGCGGCCAAACCTAGCGCGGCCGCGAGTTTGCTAAAGCAAACGAGAAGGTGCGCTCTTCCGCCCCGTGAAACCTGAGATGCGCGGCCCTGCTCAACGTGGGCCGCGAAAGCCCCTGCCCCTGGGCTGGCTAGATGATCCGATAGCCTTCGTAAGGCGAGGGCGCCGGAGAGGAACCGCCGCTGCTGCCATGACCGATGTCGCCCCCCTTGGCCCGGCGCTTGGCGAGTTTTTCCTGAGCTTTCTGACGCTTTTGGTTTTCCCGAAGTTTTTTCGCCACGGTATTTTGCTGTTTTGCCATCGGCGTCTCACACGAGGTGGGGATCACGAGATTGCTAACCGCAGAGCCTAGTACATTAAGCGTATCGGACAAGTCCAATTGCCGTACCTAGCATCACTTAGCGGGTAGTCGCATTGTACCGTGGGCGTCCACGAACCTCTGACCGGAAAAGCTTCTCTTTCCTCTACTTCCGGCCTGTTCTATATTTCCCGAGTGCGGAACCGCGTGGTTGGCTGCCCAGGATGCCGGTGAACGTCCTTTGTATCGACGTTCCAGCCACTTACGGCGATTTCGCCTGATCCGCCCCAGCTCGAGGAACCATGCTGAAAGTCACCCTGCCTGACGGAAGCGTCCGCAGTTATTCGCAACTCGTCCGGCCGATCGACATTGCCCAAGAAATTGGTGCAGGCCTGGCCAAAGCCGCTCTGGCGGCCGCCGTCGACGGCGAGATCGTCGACGTGACCACCCCGCTCCCCGAAAGCGGGGAGATCCGCCTCGAGATCATCACCAAGAAGGACCCCCGCGCCCTGCAGATCATGCGGCACTCCTGTGCGCATGTGATGGCGCGAGCCGTGATGAAGCTGCACGAAGGCGTGCAGCTCGCCTTCGGCCCGACCGTAGAGGGGGGCTTCTACTACGATCTCGACCTGCCGCACAAGCTCAGCGACGAAGACTTCCCGGCCATCGAAGCCGAGATGCGGCGGATCATCAAGGACGACGAGCCCTTCGAACGGATCGACGTGCCCCGCGAAAAGGCCCTGGCGATCTGCCAGGACCTGAAGCAAGAGTTCAAGGTCGAGCACATCGAAACCGGCCTCGCCGGCGAAAGCTCGCTCTCGTTCTACCGCCAGGGCGAGTTCATCGATCTTTGCCGGGGCCGGCACATTCCCAGCCCCAAACACATCGGCGACTTCAAGCTCCTAAACGTGGCCGGCGCCTACTGGAAGGGCGACGCCTCGCGGCAGCAGCTCCAGCGGCTCTACGCGACCGCGTTCTTCAGTAAGGAGGAGCTAGAAGCGCACCTCAAGATGGTCGAAGAGGCCAAACGCCGCGACCACCGCGTGCTCGGCAAGCAGCTCGAGCTGTTCGCCATCAACCCGCTCGTGGGCGCGGGGCTCATTCTGTGGCTGCCCAAAGGCGCCATGGTTCGCCAGACGCTCGAAGGCTACCTGCGCGAAGAGCTGACCAAACGCGGCTATCAGGGCGTTTACACCCCGAACATCGGCCGCATCGAGCTCTATAAGACCTCGGGCCACTACCCGTACTATTCTGATAGCCAGTTCAAGCCGATCGTGATGGATGAGGAGGAAAGTTTCCTTCTCAAGCCGATGAACTGTCCGCACCACATCATGATCTACAAGAACAAGCCGCGGAGTTACCGCGACTTGCCGGTGCGGCTGGCCGAGTTCGGCACCGTCTATCGCTACGAGCAGTCGGGCGAGCTTTCCGGCATGACCCGTGTGCGCGGCTTCTGCCAGGACGACGCCCATATCTTCTGCTCCGAAGATCAGGTGGCCGACGAGTTCCGCGGCTGCATCGAGATGACTCAGACCGTGCTCAATGCCCTGGGCATGAAGGACTACCGCGTTCGGCTCGGCTTCCGCGATCCGAACAGCGACAAGTACGTCGGCAGCCCGGAGACGTGGAAGCGGGCCGAAGACGAGCTCGAGAGCGTTTGCCGGTCGCTCAATCTGCCGAACATGAGCGTGGAGCGGGGCGAGGCCGCGTTCTATGGCCCGAAGGCCGATTTCGTCGTCACCGACTGCCTGGGCCGCGAGTGGCAACTCGGCACCGTACAGCTCGACTACAACCTGCCCAGCACCGAGCGGTTTGGCCTCGAATACACCGGGGCCGACAACCAGGCTCACCGGCCGGTAATGATTCACCGGGCGCCGCTGGGCTCGTTCGAGCGGTTTATGGGCGTGCTGATCGAGCACTTCGCCGGAGCGTTTCCGCTGTGGCTGGCGCCTGAGCAGGCTCGCGTGATCACCGTCGGCCGCGATTTCGAAGGCTACGGCCGCCAGGTGGAAGAGCGCTTTCGGGCAGCGGGCTTGCGGGTGACCGGCGATTATCGTCCGGAAAGCATGAATGCCCGCATTCGCGACGCCCAGCTCGAGCTGATCCCGTATATGCTCGTGGTCGGCAAAAAGGAGCAGGAGGACGGGGCCGTGGCCCTGCGCGACCGGATCGAGATGAAAAACGTGGGGGTATTCCCCATCGACGAGGCGATCCGCCGGCTGCAAGAAGAGGTTTCCGAGCGGCGGGTACGGCAGGTCGCCGGCGCTTCGGCAGGCCTTTCCAGCCGCAAAACCGCCGGAGATTACTGATCAAGCAGGTAGGTTATGCTTCGGGTCAGGTAGGTTATGCTTCAGCATAACTAGAACCCCCGTGAAGACTTTGCCGCCGGTAACGTGCTTGCGGCGCTCGGATATGCTGAAGCATAACCTACGAAGAACGGCCCAGACCAGCGTGCGGTTAACCCTAAGTTGGCCTGTGCGGTTGACTTCGGCCCGGTTTACGGCCGATACTTAGTCACGAGTCTGGTGTTTTACTAGAACTTTCCTTTTCCCAACAAGTGACGCGATTCTCAAAACCCAGAGAGACACCCCCATCGAACGCAATCAGCGCATCAACGAGCAGATCCGCATCTCCCCGGTGCGGGTCATTGGGGCCGACGGCTCGCAATTGGGCATCATTCCGACCGAACAGGCGATGACCCTGGCGCGCGAGGCCGACTTGGACTTGGTGGAGGTTGCTCCCAATGAGCGCCCGCCGGTTTGCCGAATCATGGACTTCGGCAAGTTCAAGTACCAACAGAAGAAGAAGCAGCACAAGCAGCACTCCCACCAGTCGAAGATCAAAGAGATTCGCGTTCGCCCCCGTACGGGCGAGCACGACATCTTGGTCAAGGTGAACCAGGCCCGTCACTTCCTGGAACACAAAGACAAGGTGGTCGTCACCGTGGTGTTTCGCGGTCGTGAGCTCGCGCACATCGAAGAGGGCCGCAAGGTCGTCGACCACGTGCTCGAGCAGCTTGCCGACATCGGCAAGGTGGAACAATCGCCGCAGCAGCAGGGCAAGCGAATCATGTGCACGCTCGCGCCGAAATAGGTCCGCTTTCTGGGCTGCCAGGCCGGTCCGCGCAATTTACTCGCGAGCCGCAACGTTCCGACTATACTGAGCGATGGTCCGGAACCAAGCGGAAGCGGTGAGTTTCTATGCGTGCGCGGCGGCTAGGCACATTCATACCACGGCGCTGCGAGGCGCTCGAAGACCGTAGATTCTTGGCCGCGGCGCCGGTCGGAACCGGCGACACCTATACCGTGTTGGCCGGCGAGATGCTCGTGCATGAGCCGGGCGTACTTGCCAACGACTTCGATGCCGACGGCGACGCCCTGACCGCTGTGCTGGTTGGAGCACCGCGATTCGGCGCGGTGGCCCTCGCTCCCGATGGCGGTTTCCGCTATCTGCCCATCCCCAACTTTCGCGGGGCGGACTCGTTCGAATACCGTGCGCAGGCGGCCGATGGCCAGTCGGCCGCAGTCACCGTTTCCATCACGGTGCGCGCGCCGAGCAATTTCGAGATCTGGAGCCGAGAGTTCGGCGGCAACGGACATGCTTACGGCTATCTCTCCTACGGATTCTCCTGGACGGAAGCGCGGCAACAGGCCGAACTGTTGAGCTTTGGCGGCGTGAGCGGTCACTTGACCACCGCGACCAGCGAGGCCGAAGCGGATTGGATCTTGGCGGCCGACGCCGCCGCCCCTCAAGCTTGGCTCGGCGGGTATCAAGATCGTACCGCGGCCGACTATTCTGAGCCCGCCGGTGGTTGGCGTTGGGTTACTGGGGAAGCGTTCGAATACGAGCGATTCTTAGCGGGCGAGCCCAACAATTGGGGAGGCGACGAAGACTGGCTCGAGGCCTGGTGGGGCCCGACCACCTTCATCTGGAATGACGTCAGCGAGCGGTTCGGTCCCCGCGGTTCGTCCATCGAGTTTCCGAACCCGGCGCCCTTCGCGGGCGACGACATGTATCAGGTGGCGGTGGACGAGCAACGCTACATCGCTGCGCCGGGACTGCTCGCAAACGATCGCTACGGCCGGGCCAGCGCGACGATCGAAATCGTCGAACCTACAAAGCACGGCGCCGTCGTGGTTCAAGCAGACGGTTCGCTCGTTTACACGCCCGCGCCCGGTTTCGTCGGCCGCGATGAGTTCGTGTACCAAGTGACCACCGCCGATGGCGAGTCCAACCTGGCTCGGGCGTCTTTCAAGGTGGGGATCGACGACTATCCGCTCGTAATCAACCCGACCAAGCTCGAGTATCAGGGCTTCGAGGACATTCCGATCGTCACGGATAACTACATCCACGATTCTCTGCTGCTGACCGCCTACGACCGCGACGCCACGAACCTGCGCGTGGAGCTTTTGTCCGCGCCGCTCCATGGCGATCTCGAGATCAGTTGGGACGGCCATTTCCGTTACACGCCCGATCTCGACTATTACGGCAGAGATCAGTTCAGCTATCGGATTGCCGACGGACCCGTGCAGTCGCAGCCGCTGGAAGCACTGATCACACTCCAGTTCATGAACGATCCGCCTCAGGCGTATCCCGATCGCTACGAGGTTCTAGGTAGCGAGCCGAGCGTCGTGCCGGCTGCGCTCGGCGTGTTGGCAAACGACGTAGACCTTGAGTTCCCTCTCGTGGCGGAACTGGTCCAGGCGCCCGAGCATGGAACGCTCGAGTTCGCTGCCGAGGGCGGTTTTCGCTATACGGCGAAGCCCGGATTTCGTGGAATCGATCGCTTCACCTACCGAGCCTTCGACTACTTCGAATACACGCCGGGCACACAAGTCCTGCTCGCGGTCGATGCGCTCTTCGGCGACGCGAATCTCGATGGCCGGGTCGACCTCGACGATTTCGGCGCTCTCAAAGCAAGCTTTGGTACCCAGAAGCCCACCCTGGCGCAGGGCGATCTCGACGGCGACGCGGATGTCGATCTCGACGACTTCGGGCTCTTGAAAGAGAACTTCGGGCGGACACGAATCGCGGTACCGGTGCCCGCAGGCGCCTTGGCGATCGCACCGAGCAATTCGGCCGAAATCGCCGTTCGCGACCTCGGATGGCTGCGTTTGGCGTGGGAACGGATCGCCGCCAAGCCTGAGTCCGAAAGCGCCACGTAGTGCCGGTTCGATCACCGCGCGGTCGCTACTGGAACCAACCCAGCGCCGAAGCGGTCTGCAAGAAAGCGATACCCAAGAAGAACGTGCCGCCCAGCGCTAAGCCGGTCCGCATAAACCAGCCGGGGCGCAGTTCGCGCGGCAGCAGCACCAGGTTCACGATCAAGGTGTGCCAGCAGCTTACGCCGAGCGCCCAGTTGTAGAAGTTGGCGGTGATCTTGAGCAAGTTGGCCGGCGCCGGAAAGGCCAACATCACCATGCTGAAGATTAGATAGCCGGCGAACACGGCGAAGTAGAGCCGCTTGATGTGGCGCGGGTCCCATTCGCGGAGCCGCGCGCTCGAGGTCCAAAAAACGTCGACCCAGCGGCGGATGACGCCGTCGGCCGTTGTGGAGATCGTGGGGCCGAGCACGAGCAGGCCGCAGAGGATGGTGAGGAACCAGAAGAGTTGGCCCCACCAGGTGCCCCACACGCCGGCCACATGGTCCTGCACGCCGCCGGCGGTCATGCCCGCGGCCACCCAATCGCTGGCGATCGTGCCCCGCGGCAAGAATTGCACTGAGAGCATGCTCGGCAGCGCAATTCCCAGGAAGCACGCCGGCATCCACACCGCGAGTTGATCGCGCGCGACATGGCGATACCAGCCCTTCCAGCGTTTCAGCGACTCAGGCGTCACCTGAAACACCGAGCCCACGTGCGAAAGCTGAATGTTGTGGCCCCCGATGGCGCTCGGGATCGCGCCCACGTGATAGCCCATGCCCCAGCCCTGGTCGCGCGTGTAGTTGCTGATGGGGGCGTTCGTCAGCCCGCCTGAGCCAGCGATCGCGGCAAAGGCCGCCAGCCAGGCGATCATGCCGAAGTTGATGTCGGGCATTCCCTTGCCGGAGGCCAAGCTCGTGAAGATGTTTTGTACGTTGTCGCCGTCGCGAATGCCGTCTCCGTCGACATCGGTCCAAGTGTCCTTGCGCGGATCGAAACGACCGTCCTTGTCGACATCGATCCACGGCTCGATCGCGTCGAGCCGGCCGTCGCCGTCCCAATCTTCACCGGGGTCGAGCACGCCATTGTCGTTGGCGTCTTCGCCGCGTTCGATCGGCACGGTGCCGAAGCGCAAAAAGCCGATCCCGATCTCCTTCCACGTATCGAGCCGCGTGAAGCAGATGGTAACGACGAGCAAAAAGCTGAGGACGAAGATGATCTTGGCCGTCATCACGACCTTGAGCGACTGGTAGATCTTGCCGCCCACGAGGATCGGCACCATCGCTACGAGGAACACGACGTACGCCAGCCCCTTGAGCAGCAGCTTGTGGTCCGGATTCACCTCTGGGCTGGGCAACTCGCCTAGAATGAGCGCCGCCAGCGGCGTGGCCGCGTTGGCAGCCAAGTAAGGAAATACCGATCCCAGGTCGAGCAGCAGGTAAACGAGCACCCAGAAATGCGGGCCCGGCAGAGTGCGAAACTTGCCGGTGAAGATCGGCTCGCCGGTGTAGAGCGTGTAGCGGCTGATCTCGAGGTTGTAGAACACTTGGCCGAGGATCGAGAGCGTGGCCAGCCACATGAGCGCGCCGCCGTAGCGGGCTGTGGTCGCGGGGCCGGCCAGCCATTCGCCGCCGCCGATCGAGGCGCCGCCCAAGATCACGCCGGGGCCCAGCAGCGCAAACCATTTCCGCCAGGTCCACACCGGGGCGGGAATCAGATCGCCCGTGTTCCAGCGCGGCATTTGCCGGGAACCAATATAGGGCGCGACGAAGGCGCCCTCCGCGGGCGCGGCTTGCTCGGGAGGCATGGGATGGGCCTGGGGGCGGAGGGTGGGCAGGCTGCGCCGCCGAGTCCATCACGTGCGAAACGTTTGGCCACTGGCGGTCCTAAGACAATCGCAGAATTTACCTGGACATGCAACCGGGGCGGAAGCCGCGTAAGCGTTTTGCATTTCGATATCGAGCCGGCCTCGAACAACGCGTTGCCACGCTCGCCAAAATGTTGAGCCGCCGGTCGCCCGTATCTATACTGCCGCCACGCATTGTCCCGGCGTTTTCTCAGCGAGCCGCAGTATGTTTTGCTCCCGTGGCCGTCGTTTTGCATCGATCGTCAGTTGCATCCTGCTCGCGATAACGGCCGCTCCGGCGAACCGCGTGCTGGCGCAGTTTGGCACGATCATTAACATCCCGCCGGAGCCCAATCTTGGCGATGACCAGGCTATGGGCGGCGGCACGCAGCTCAACCTGTTCGGCAGCGGAACGATTGGCCGCTCGTTCGAAGTTGGTAATCCGGCCGGCGACAGCAAAGACGCCGAGCTCAACGTGCAAGGCGGGCTGGTTGGCGAAGAACTGCACGCCAACGAGGGGAGTCGCGTCAATGTGTCCTCAGGGCAAGTCGGGCCCAAAATGATCGCCGCCGAAGGGAGCGTGCTGAGCGTTTCCGGCGGCCGAGTCGGCAACGACCTGCAGGCCGTGAACGGCGTCGTCAACGTCTCAGGCGGTGAAGTCGGGAGCGGCTTCAGGTCGTTTGGCGCGGCAGTCAATATTTCCGGCGGCGAGGTCGGCAACGACTTTCACGTGCTCAGCGATAGCGAAGTGCTGATCTCGGGCGGGTCGATCGGCTATTACTTCAACGCCGGCGCGCCAGACGGCTCGAGCACCAAGCTCGTCGTCGACATGACGGGTGGCTTCATCGCCGGCGAGGCGGACATCAACAACGGCGCCCTGTTCACCATGGTCGGCGGGCTGATCGGCGCCGCGAACTCCCTGGGCGGCATCGACCACAACTTCGGCTCGCTCAGCCAGTACCACGGCGGCATCTTCGACTACGACTTCGACACCTTCACCGACAGCGACGTACGGATCTTCGGCGGCAAGTTCTATCTCGACGACGAGCCGCTGGCAGCGACCGGCGAGAAGATCAACATTCCTGCCGGCAAAATCCTCAGCGGCTTGCTGGCGGACGGGACGCCCTTCATGCTGGGCGATCCGCTCAACGACGAGATCGCCGATCATACGCTCTCGTTGCACGCGGAAGCGGTGCCCCCCGGCCTCACCGGCACGATCCATGTTCCGCCTGACACTGCGCCGCTCAGCATTCGCGAGGGCCAAACGCTGATCGTCGACAACGGCGGTGTGATCGGCGATCTGTTTCGCGCCGGCCGCGGCAGCAAGATGGTTGTCAACGGCGGCCAAATCGGCGCTGGCTCGGCAGTGATTGGGGCTACGGTCGAGATTCACGGCGGTCAGGTGCGCGACGACTTTGCCGCGATGGTCGGCTCGAAGGTCGACATTTCCGGCGGCTCGATCGGCGCGTTCTTCGACGCCGGCAAAAACGTGGTGGTCAATCTCTCGGGCGGTGCCATCGGCATTGGCTTTCGGGCGCTGCCGGGGAGCGAGGTCAACGTCACCGGCGGCTCCATCGGCGCCTTCTTTGGCTTGCAGGACGGCGCTACGGCCAACATCCGCGGCGGCAGCATGGGACAAAACATCGACGCGGCGCCCGCTAGTTCGCTCAACATGTTTGGCGGCGAGTTCCGCTTGAACGGCGTGCCGATCGTCGGCCTCGAGACGCCAGGCAAGATGTTGGCGGTGAATATTCCGCTCGGCGGCATTGTCAGCGGCACACTGGCCGACGGCACGCCCTTCGCGCTCTCGCGCGAGAACTTCGACTACATTCGCGATGGCGCGTTGACCCTGCATGCGGCCACAGTGGCCGCCGTCGGCCCGGCTGCGATCAACCTGCCCGGAGACGCGGTTCCCTTAGGAATTCGTGCCGGGCAATCGCTTTCGTTGGGCGCCGGCGGAGTGCTCGGCGACTACAACGACACCTTCAACGCCGGCTGGGGCAGCTCCTTGGCGATCAGCGAGGGCGAAGTCCGCGCGAGAATCGAAGCGGTGGGCGCGAACATCGCGATTTCAGGCGGTTTGGTGCCCGGCTTTGCCGCACTCGCCGGCAGCCACGTGACGATTTCAGGCGGTCAGGTTGGTTTTGAAGTGCAGGCTCAAGGGAGCGACCTTTCCGTATCAGGCGGCAGAGTCGGCAGCGTGCAGTTGTTCGACGGTGCGAAGCTGCGCGTGGCCGGCGGCTTGTTGACCGGCGCCTTCAACCAACACGCAATTTCGATGCACGCCAACAGTGATCTCTTCATTTCGGGAGGCGAGGTCAGCGGCCGTATGATCCTGGCGTCGCCGGGCGAGATCACCATTGTCGGTGGCTCGCTGACCGGCGCTGTGATCGCCCCGCCGCAAAGCGAAACCCACATCTTCGGGTCCGAGTTCTTGCTGGGAGGCAAACAACTCAGCGGCCTCACGCTAGGCGTGCCTTACACTGTGCCCGACCGTGACGTCGCGCTCGAAGCCACGCTGCTCGATGGCAACGCCCTGACGCTCGATCTGAACAGCAACCTGATCTTCAACAACGACTCGTTCTCGCCGGATGCGAAGCTGATTATCACGCTACTGCTGCCCGGCGACTTCGACTCCGATGGCCAGGTCGACCTGTCGGACTTTGGCGTGCTGAAGGAGAACTTCGGCCAGTCGTCGGCGACGTTCGCCGGCGGTGACTCGAATATGGACGGTCAAGTCAACCTGACCGACTTCGGCATTCTCAAGAACAACTTCGGCCGCACCGCCGCGGCCGTGCCAGAGCCCGGCAGCGCAGTGCTCGCCGTACTCGCGGCGCTCATGCTGCGGCTTGGCCTGGCGAAGCGCTTCGCCTGAGAAAGCGTTCATCGCTCCGTGTATTCGCAGGCGCGGTGCGCAAATGAACAGGCGGGAAGGCCGCCGGGCCGCCGCGCGACTGCGGCCATCCAAGGAGCGACCTTCCCGCCTGGTTGTCTAGCGTTCTCGCCGAGAGCGAGAACTTTGTCTTACTTGCGGCGGCGGATAAGCAAGCCCAGCCCGCACACTCCCATGCCCAAGAGCGCGATAGTGCTCGGCTCTGGCACGGTTTGGAACGAGATGTTGTCGATGCCGGTGCCGACGTCCGGAGCGCTGAAGGTGAGCGCCGCGCGAACGGCCGGGCTCGAGGCGATCGCCGACAAGAACGAGATCGAACCGTCCGGCATGCCGTCGACCGAGGTGAACGTGGCGGTGCCGACGATGTTGGCGAGAGCGTCATACAGGGTCAGTGTGGCGACCGAGCCCACCGGAGCGCCGCCGTCGCCGCGGAAGTCGTAGAGATCGAGGGACAGGTTCTCGATCGGCGTGGCGAAGTCCATGTAGTAGTCGCGGGCGAAGAACGGGCCGTTGAACTCATCGGTCAGAAAGAATTTTCCCGAGATGTTCAGATCTTCCGGCAGATCGGCGACGGTGAAGGCCGTGGTCGGCAGTCCGATCTCCGCGATGTAGGCGTCGCCGATGAGCGAGCTCACCGAGAAGGTGACGATGTTGTCGCCGGTGTTCACCGGGCCAAGGGCCTGTTGATCGACGAAGCCGGTTTCGAAGTCGATGAAGCCGGCCTGGGCGGCCGGGGCCGCGGCGAACGACACCGCGAGCGCAGCGAGAGCGAGCCAAGTACGTTGCATGAAAGATTGCCCTGAAGAAGAGTTTTGGCTTGTGGTCGGAACGCCCGGCGATGCGCTCCCGCAGTCCGATGGGTCGGAAAGAGGGCGAGAGCGGCTGCCCCGCCGTGGGGGAGTTCCCGAGTTCCAGAATGCTTGGAGCCTGCGGGCTCTCAAGCGCCGCCGGCCGATCTTGGCCAAAAAACTTGACTGCGACCTACGACGATAAGTGTCGCGCCGGCTAGGCGGGAAGCGCGCACGGCGCATGGGGGCATGCGACCCTTACGATCGTCACGAGCAAACGGGGGTTCCGGATCGCGGCGCTAACAAAAAACATGCGCAATCATGACAAACTGCTAATCATCACTTCGTAGCATGTGTGGTTCCAAGGCGGACCGTTCCGTCCTCTGAACGTTAGGAACGCATGCAAAGCACGATGCAATACGGCGGCTGCGTCTTCAATCGCGGAACGTTCGGCCCCGCCCTGCTCCTGCTCCTCGTGCTGGCGGGCTGCGATAGCCGCGGCCCCAGGCAAGCAATGCCCCGGCCATCGTTGCCCGACGCCGAGGTCGCTTCGGCGCCGGCCCCCCAGCCCCCGGCAGCAGCGAAGCCAGCGCAAGCCAAGCCTGCAACAGCTCAGCAGGTCGCCCCCGTTGCGTATCAGGCCGCCGCGCGGCCTGCCGCGGTCTCTGCGCAAGAAGCGCCGCCAGCAGCGCCTCCCCCAATCGGGCCGCCTTCGTTTGCAGACAACGAGCCGCGCCCTGCGGATATTACGAAGTGGCAGCCCGCCCATTTTCACTCCGCGCGGGCCGCTCGCGATCCAGCTCTGCTACGTGCGGTGGCTTGGCTCGCGGAATCGGCGCCCGGGGATGTTGCAACCGGTCAGCTCTTGGCGGAACTACTCGAGCTACAGGTAGACATGGCGGTCGCGACGCCGGTAGATCCCGATGCCGATGTCCCATTGGCAGTGAACTCCGCCCGCGCCTTTCCGGCGCTCACGCCGCTCGTGCTCGAGGCGCTGGCGAGCAACCGTAGCACGATCGCCGAGCAATCGCTGAGCAAGGCGCTCCTAGGCAAGGTTCAAGCCGATGTTGATCCGCGAGTGCTGCTCAGCCACGCACTTACCGCCTTGGCTAAGCATTCCTGCGCGGAACACAACCGCATGTTGGTACGCGTGGTGGAATCGCCGGAAAAGTTTCGCGCGGCGGGCTATCCAGACCATACGGCCCAGGTCGTGTTCGACGACGCGGTGCGCGCCGCCAAGCTGAGCGCTTCGTCTGACTTGCGAGCCCAACTGGCTGCACTAGCGGCCACCGGCTCTGTTGCGCCGGAGCGCTCGCGCGAACTGCAGCGGCTCGTCGCCGGTCCTGAAATCGAGAACCTGCAGGCCGGGCTAATCCTGTACCGGGCATCGCTGGGCGACCCGGCCGCGCGCTCGGCCTATGAGCGGCGGGTGCAGCTCGAGTCGGCGCGAGCCCTCGATTCGCTGCTGAAAATGCCCTCGGCGACCGTGGGAACATCTCAGCCAGTGTCCTTGAAGCGCCGCGACGACGACCGCCCCGCGTCGGCAGATGCCGCTGCTCTCTCAATTGCGCGTCAACTCTGGACTCCGGCTTGCGGCGAGGCCATTGCCCGGCGTCTGTCGGCCAATGAGGATCTCGGCAAGGATCGAGACATTGCGCTGTGTGCGATGAACCTGCCGATCGACGCGGTTCGCGCGGAGCTGTTCCGCAGTCTGGAACGCCGCTGGCAAGAAGGGCGTGCACGTGTGACAGGAGGCGCGGCGAACCACGATCTGCAAGCGATTCGCGACCCGGCCATGCTCATCGTCCTCAAGAGCTTGCCGCGCTTCGAAGAGGACGCCAAGGCGAACAAACGATCGCGGCGGAGCCGGAACACGCGAGCCAACGCGAGCGCGGCAGTGCAAGCCAAGGCGGCCGAACGCAAGGCGCGCTTCGAGCTAACACGGCTGTCGGCCGAGCTGGCGATCGACTTCAACCGCCGCTTTCATGCCGCCGCGCAAGCAACTCCCTTCAGCCCGGCGTCTCTCTCAAACATCGCAGGCGGCCAGGGCGCCGATGAGGTCGCCGCGGAGCGATCGGCGAGCTCGGCGCGGCTCACCGATTTTGGCGAGGGCTCGGACTTAGATCTAGAAGGCGCAGGGGGCGATGAGCGGGAACTTACGCCCGTTGTGCCTTCGGGCAAGTTGGTGCGTGGCGTGCCGTTCCCGTTGCACAAGGACGCGGAAGTGCGGGCCGAGTACCACCTGGAGTGGCCCCAAGAGCTCGCCGACAAATTGCCGGGCGTGCCAATCAGCCCGCTCACGGTTCACTATGTGCGCGTCGAAGCCAAGGCTCGCTTCAGCGCACTTCACGGCTATTACCGCCGCCAACTCGAGAACGCGGTCAGCCGCGTCCTCGAGCGGGGAAGGTGGCTCGACGATTTGAATCGCGACACCGATTCCAACCTTTGTACTTCCACCGACATCATCATTTCCGGCACCGACTATGTGCGCGCAGCCGCCAAGGCGCCGGAGGAGCGCTTGGTAGTCGAAATTCTGATCGTCCAGGCCAAGGACCCGCGGGATGGCTGAGATCTGGCGCGATTCGGCGAATGAGAAGGCGATTCTTTCGACATCGCTCGCAAGGACCGTCTGCCGATGAGCGCGCTCATGACGGATGCCTTTGATCCTTATCACCGCTGGCTGGGGATTCGCGACAAACAGCGTCCCGTGAATCACTACCGGCTGCTTGGCCTCGAACCGCTCGAGACCGACGCCGAAGTCATCCGCGAAGCCGCCACGCGTCAACTCACCTATCTACAAGCACACCGGAACACGGCGCATCGCGATCTTTGCCTGCAGTTGATGGAAGAGGTCACCGACGCCAAGCTCGCGCTGCTCGACCCGGCGGCGAAAGCGAAATACGACCAGCAGCTTCGTGGCGGCAAACGTTCGCCCGAACCGGCCGCAGTGGGCACGATGGCTGCTTCCGGGCGATCAGGGGAACCGGCGACCTGCCCCCAATGCAATTGGGGCAACCGCGCCGATCGCGAGTTCTGTGGCGGCTGCGGGGCTAGTTTGTGGGAACCTTGCCTGGGGTGCGGAGCGTTGGCCGGCGCCTGGGAAAAGTTCTGCGGGGCCTGTGGCGTTCAGCTCGCTGCGATGCTGCAAGATCGGGTGGCCGAGCTTGCCCAGCAGGAACAGCATGTTCAGCGCCTGTTGCGGCAACACCGGCTGATCGAGGCGCAGCCGGCGCTCGGACAACTCGCCGCGCAGTCGCACCCGCGCTTGCGGCAACTCGCTGATCGAGCCCGCCGGGCGCTCGAACAGGTCGAAACGAAGTTGGCCGGTTTCGAGGCCGCGCGCGTGCAAGCAGTAAGCCAGGCACGCGAAGCCATCGCCGCGGGTGACGACGACCGTGCGGCCGAACTGCTGCGGTCGATTCATCCGGCAGTGCAGACGACGAACATCCGCGAACTGCTGGATCAAGTGGAAGAGCGGCGTGGCGAAGTCGCCGCGCTCACCGCGGAGATTCGCACGGCGGTACAAGAACGCCGGACGAGCGGCTTGCTCCCCAAAGTCGACCGGCTGCTCAAGCTACGCCCAGGCCTCGAGTCAGCCCTCAAGCTGAGAGAAAAGTTGCTGGCGTCGCGCGAGCAAGCGGAGCAACAAAGGGCAGTGGAGCATGCCAAGGCGGCGCGCGAACTGGCAGTGCGACACGATTTCGCCGCCGCGGTCGAGCAGCTCGAAAAGATCGCACCAGCCGCCCGCACCGAGGTGATCGCCAAGTTGCTCGAGCAATGCGTCGTACGTCGAGACGAAGTGGCCGCCTTGGCTGAATTGCTCTCGCGACGAACCTCGGGTCATGAGAGCTACCTGCCGCTCGCCGAGCGGCTCCTCAAGCTTCGTCCTCAGGATGCGCAGGCGCACGCATGGTGTGCTGCGCTCAAGCAACCCGCATCGCGAGAACCACGCCCGCGACCCTCTCAGGGGCTTCCCCTCGGCCCACTTGCCGGTTTCCGCAGACTCGCAGGCGAGGCGAACGACTCGGCGGAGTTCCAGTCGCAATGCGGTCGCTTTGGAGTAGCGCTTGGGTTGGCTTTACAAGGGATCGGCCAGGCGGCAATCGGGGTGAACCTAGCGCCGCGTGAACAGCCCAAGCGTCTGAGCTTATTCGGGCGGTCCACTCCGCGCACCACGGCCGAGTCGGCCTGGGGAATCGACCTCGGTCGCTTCGCTTTGAAAGCGGTGCGCCTGCACTACGATGCGGCCGCGGATCGCGCAATCGTCGACTCGCCGGTGCTTATTGAGCACGCGCCCGCGCCCTCGGATGCGCCGCCCGACGCCGTGCAGCAACTGACCAGTTCGCTGCAGCAGTTTCTCGAGCGGAGCGGGGCGGATCCACGGAACGATTTGTTCTGCGTAAACCTGCCGAGCGCCGAGGTGCTGATGCGCGGCGTGCGGCTGCCGCCGGTGGCCGCCGGCAAAATCGCCGAGTTGATCCGCTACGAAGCGGCGCAGCAGATTCCCTTTCCACTCGAGCATGTGATGTGGGACTACCAGACCACTCCCGGCAGCGAGCAGGAGGACGGCGAAGTTTCGGAACATCAGATTACGCTGTTCGCGATTAAAAGCGCGGTCGTCACCCAGCAGTTGGCGGCGTTTGGCGAGGCCGGCATTCCCGTGCAAGTGCTGCAGAGCGGCAGCGCTGCGTTGCATAATCTCATCGCATTCGAGCGAGCAGCAGACTTCAAGTCTGGCCGGGCTGTCGTCTCGATCGACTTGGGCGCTGAGACCACGGAAGTCGTGGTCAGTCATGCGGCGGGGCTGTGGTGTCGAAGCATTGCCACCGGAGGCGAGCAATTCACCCGTAGCCTGGTGCGCCGCCTGCAGCTCACTCATGGCCAGGCCGAGAAGCTCAAGCGGCAGCCCCACCGCTCAGAACGTTACAGCGAAGTCGCCGCGGCCTGGCAACCGCTGCTCGAAGGGCTGACGGGGGAACTGCAACGCTCGCTGAGCTACTTAGCCAGTCAAGTTCGAGACGTGAAGCCTGGTCGTCTCGTTTACGGTGGCGGCGGGATGAATCTGCTCGGCATGCTGGAAACGGTGGAGCAGTTCGCTGCCGGAGTCAACGCGAGTTAGAGGATTCACCGATAGAAGGCGCTATGGGTGCCTGGGGTCGAGCCGATAGGCGAGCCCCCAGTTGCTTCACTGTGGGTCTGCTGGGGGCTCGCTCCGCTCGACCCCAGGCACCCTCTTCACCGCCGTTAGGCGCCCCAACCCGAGTTGCCCGCTTAGAGCGAGTCCGTCGCTTCGCGAATGATCTCGGCACTCATGCGAAGTGCGGCCGCCTCTTCATCCGAAAGCGGCTGCGGAAAGCAAGCCAGCACTCCCTGGCCGCCGACGAGTTGCGGCAGTGCGAGCGTCACATTGCGGATGCCCTGCACTTTATCGTGAAGCGAGCAAACGGTGAGCACCGCCCGCTGATCGTGCAGCACCACTCGCACGATGCGGGCGAGCGCGGCGCCGATCCCATAATAGGTCGCTCCCTTGCCGGCAATGATCTGATAAGCGGCTCGGCGGACGTTGTGGTCGATCTGCTGGCGGGTGTCCGGCTCGATCCGCTTACCCACCACGTCGGCGAATTCGTCGAGTCCCATGCCGGCCACCGTCACCTGCGACCAGGCCAGCACTTCGCTGTCGCCGTGTTCGCCGATCACATAGGCATGTACATGTTGCGCATCGACGCCGAGTTCGCGCCCGAGCAGCGTGCGGAATCGCGCGGTGTCGAGCGTAGTGCCGGAGCCGAAGATCCGCCCGCGGGCAACGCCCAACTCCTCGCCAATCTGCAGGGCGACGTGGGTCATCACGTCGACTGGGTTCGTGGCCACGATCAGCGTCGTCTCGGGGGCGTGCTGCAGAATCTGCGGCACGATCTCGCGAAACACGGCCGCGTTGCGTCCCAGCAACTCCAGCCGGCTCTCTCCGGGGCGTTGATTGGTGCCCGCAGCGAGCACCACGGCCCGCGCGCCCGCGAGGTCTTCATAGCCCCCTGCGTGTACTCGCAGCGGATGCGAGAACGGCACGGCGTGGAGAATGTCGTTGGCCTCGGCCTGAGCCCGCTCAGTGTTCTTATCGACGAGCACAATCTCGCGGCCAATCCCTTGCTGCACGAGCGCGTAGGCGGCCGTAGCCCCTACGAAGCCTGCTCCCACGACGCCGATCTTCATGTGCCTTGCCTCGCGAGTCTCGAGTTCACGTAGCGACCGACGTAGCGGCCGGCGCGCCTTGCCCCCCGAGTTGTAGCGCGCCGCGGGGTTCGAGGTCTAGCCTTAGCGAGGGGGGGCACGGCGGACGGTCCGGTCATTCCCAAGAATCGGGCTAGGCCCAGGCACGGCAAAGGTCCTAAGCTTGGACGGATTCCAAACCGAAGCAGGGAGAGGCGACACTCCCTCGACCTTTGCCAGCGGCCGCGCCATGCCAGGCGAACAACTCGATCTGTCGAGCGAAGCCGATTCGTCTGCGGCCGCGCCGCGCCGGCGTTTCATCGGCATGCACTTCGCCTGCTGCGACGTCTACACCCGCATCTATGTGAATCGGGAGGGGACGGCCTACGTGGGGCACTGCCCACGGTGCTCGCGGCGCGTCTCATTGCAAATCGGCCCCGGCGGCTCCGACGCCCGGTTCTTCACGGCGCGCTAGGCCTTGACCGAAGCTACTCTCGTAGGATGTGTCAAGCGCAGCGCGGACGCACCATGGCCGGGCCAAAGAACGGTGCGTCCGCGCTGCGCTTGACGGCGCCCTACCGCGCGCGGCCTCTCTTTCTCTACGGTGAGGCCAAAAGCGTTCTACTTTCTCCCGAATTTTCCCTTCAGAAATTCCCGTCTTGACGCCGGGGCCAAAATCGCCAAAATCCGCCCCGCAATCGCGGTGAAAAACGCAGCGAGTTCGCTCGCCTGCGCCCACCGGCCGGCAAGGATGTCGGCAGGCCCACCGCGCCCGAAACAATCCGTGGCCGAGTCCGCGGCACATGGCATGGAGGCCTGGGCCGAATGCGATCATCGCTCACTAGCGCTGCTGGCGTGAGCCTGCGGTCGATCTTGCCAGACGCTCGCTTCGTCGGCGCCGACGACATTCGCGTGTCGTCGTGCTCGAGCGATCCGCGCAAATGCCGGCAAGGCGACCTCTTCGCTGCCCTGGTCGGCAGCCGCCGCGATGGCCACGATCTTGTGCATCAAGCGCTGCGGCGCGGCGCAGCAGGCGTGCTCAGCGAACGCTTCTTGCCGGTCGGCTCGCTCCCCTTGTGCGTCGTTTCCGACAGCCGCGCCGCCTTCGGCCGCATCTGTCAGGCCTTGGTGGGCCAGCCTACGCAGCGTCTCAAGGTCATCGGCGTGTCGGGCTCGCGCGGCAAGACCAGCGTTTCCTGGCTGCTGTCGGCCATCTTCGAACAGGCGGGCATTCGCGCTGGCTTGCTGAGCACGCTCGGCTACAGCGATACCGAACAAACCGCGGCGGCCGTTCGCTCCACTCCCTCGGCCTCGACGCTCGCCACCTGGCTCGCCCGTATGGAGGCCGCCGGCTGCACGCACGCCGTGGTCGAAGTCTCGAGCCACGCCTTGGCTCAGCGCCGCATGTCCGGCATCGAGTTCGATGTCGCCTGCGTCACCAACGTCCGCCGCGAGCAGGTGGGCTACCACGGCTCGCTGACGAACTATCGCACGGTGATGGGCCGGATGTTCGAGCAGCTTCGCGGCGAAGGCCTGGTCGCGCTCAACATCGACGATCCGGGGGCTCGCAGCTTCCTCGACGGCCTCTCGGGCCCCGCCCTCACGGTTGGCCTCGAGAACTCCGCCGAGATCACCGCCTCGATCATCGAACGCTCGCCGAGCGAGCAAACCTTCTTGCTCGGGGCCGGCGCCGACACGATTCCGGTGCGGACGCCCATCTTGGGCGACCACCACGTACTCAACTGCCTGTTGGCCGCGGCCGTTGGCCTGGGCTACGGCCTGCCGCTCACGACGATCGTTCGCGGCCTCGAAGCCGTGAATCGTTTGCCGGGCCGCTTGGAGCGCCTGGAGTGTGGGCAGCCTTTCGCCGCTTATGTTGATGAAAGCCGTTCGCCGGGCGATCTGGCCACCAGCTTGCGGGCAGTGCGGGAGTCGGTTTCCGGCCGTTTGATCTGCCTGTTCGGCGCCGACGAACGGTTGCCTGTCGATGTTCGCCGGAAGCAAGCCGCTGCCCTGGAGCGTGAGGCCGACATCGCCATCGTCACGCGGCAGCGTCCGAGCGATGTGGAATCCGCGTCGGCCCTGCGTCAGATGGTGGCCAGCTTCGACGGCTTGTGCCAAGTCAAAGAGATTTCCGATCGCACCGAGGCCATGGCCTGGGCGCTGGGCCTAGCTCGGCCGGGCGACGCCGTGGTCGTGGCCGGGGCGAATCTGACCGGGCTCGAGCCACGCCCCGGGGCGCTCGTGGGCCTGGACGATCGCGAAATCGTGTGTCGGCTGCTGTACGCGGCGGCCAACGAACCGGAACCGCGCGACCTTCAACCGGCCTCGCGCCTGCCCCGGTGAGCCGATGACGCATACCCTTGAACAACTCGAACTGGTGACCGGCGGTCGCCTCGTGCTGGGCGCAGGCTGCCAAGCTCAGCAGCCAATTGCCGGACTGGTGAGTCTTGTCGGCGGAGCTTGCGAGCCGAATTCGATCCTTTGGAAGCTGGACGCCGGGGCCGACCTGGCTGTCGAGCGACAGGCCTGGGGACGTCGTTGCGGCCTAGTGACCGAGACCTCGCCGCGCTACGTGCCGGAAAAGTGCTGGGCTTTGGTGGTCGAGGACGCTCGCCGGGCCCTGTATGCCTGGACTCGCCATGTTCGCGACTTGCGCACGGCGCCGGTCGTGGCGCTGGTGGGCGATGGCCGGCCAACCGCTCTGGCGGGCATGCTCGAGGCCGTTCTGCGGACTGGGGCGGCTGAGCTTGCTGACGCACCTGTCGACGCCGACCTGAACCTGTGCTTGCGGCTGACTGGCGATGCCGAGCCAGGAGCCGCGGCGATGGTCGTCCTGCCAGCCGACCAACATTCGAGCCTGGCGGCTTTGGCGCAGCCTGACATCGCGATCTGCCTGTGTGATGACGCGAAACAGGTGAGCGGGGCCGCTCGGTTGAACCATTGGAACGCGGCTCTCGCGAGCTTGCCGCAACATACGCTGACGATCCTCTCGGGCGACAATCCGCTCGCGCGACGCGCGGCCAGCGATCACGCGCTCGAGACACGCTTCGTCGGTCGCTCGGGCGACTGCGACTATGTGGCCGAACGCGTGGTTTGCCAGGGCGGCAAGCTGACCTTCCGCGTGGCCGGCCAAGACTTCGAGCTTTCGACCTGGGGCCGCCATCGCTTGCTGCCTGCCTTGGCGGCGATCGCCGTCGGCCGGGAGTTGGGCCAACCGCTGGCGGAAATCGCCCACCGGTTGCGGAGTTGGGCCGACCCGATGATGCCTGCAGAAGCCGAACGCAGCGGCGTGCGGACGATCGGTCCGGTGCCCACGAGCGAGTACCGCGCGGGCTTGGCCATGCTGCGGGAAATGCCGGCGCTGGGACGCCGCGTGGTGATTTGTGGCCTGAACGACCAAGACACGGCCCCGCGTGGACGGCGCTGGCTAGGACAACTGGCGGTGCTCGATTGCGGGCCGGACCTGCTGCTGGCCTTCGGCGAACACGGCAGTGAAGTGGCCCACGGAGCGCGGCGCGCCGGCCTACCGGCCGACCGGACCGTGGTGTGCGCCAGCCTGGCCGAAGCCCGCCGCTATGCGGCCCAGGCCTTTCGCCCCGGCGACACGGTGCTGCTGCACGATCCGGAACATGCCTGGTGCGAGGCTGACAACGGCGAGTTCACACTTCGCCGCGTGGCCTGACGCACGAATCTCGCACCAAACACGTACAACTCAAAGAGGAACCATTAGAGAGCTCCATCGAACGCGGCGCTTTTGCGGGAAAACGCCGCTACCCTCCCTCCTGGGTAGGAGCATTAGCTTGCCGACGCTGGCGATATCTGGGTCGATCGCCACGGCAAGTGCTTCGCGATGGAGCTCATATACTGAGCGCCGGGGTGACTGTTAAAGTCGCCCCGGCGTCTCAGGGACCAAACAGCCCGCGGTCTGCAGCTCAAAGCGCGGACCGCGGGCTGTCTCTTTTTCGCGGCCGTTGTTACCGCGCGAGAAGCCGCAGGTGTTGGTCGGCCGCCTGCGTGGTTGGCAATGCCCGGGAGCGCCGTGTAGCCCCCGCTCTACATCTCTTTTCCCAGCGCACTGGCCACCTTCCGGCACAGCGCCATCGTCTGGGCGAACTGCTCGGGGTTGAGCGATTGATAGCCGTCGGACATGGCGTGCTGCGGATCGGGGTGGACTTCGAGGATCAGGCCGTCGGCGCCGGCCGCGACGCTCGCCGAACTCATCTCCGGCACCATGTAAGTGTGGCCGGTGCCGTGGCTGGGGTCGACGACGACCGGCAAGTGCGTCTTCTGATGTAGGTAGATCACCGTGGCCAGCGGCAGGGTGAACCGGGTGTGCGCCTCGAAGGTGCGGATGCCGCGCTCGCAGAGCATGACATCGGGGTTACCGGCGTCGAGGATGTACTCGGCGGCTAGCAGCAACTCTTCGAGCGTGGCCGCGGGGCCGCGCTTGAGCAACACGGGGCGGCCCGCCTGGCCCACGGCCTCGAGCAGCCGGTAGTTTTGCATGTTGCGAGCGCCGATTTGCAGCACGTCGGCGTATTTGGCGACGAGGGCCACGTCTTCGGTGGCGAGCACTTCAGTGACGATTGCCAGGCCGGTTTCTTGACGCGCGGCGGCCAGCAGCTCGAGCCCTTTTTCCTTGAGACCTTGGAAACTGTAGGGGCTCGTGCGCGGCTTGAACGCGCCGCCTCGTAACGCCGTCGCTCCGGCGGCCTTCACCGCGCGGGCGCTCGACATGATCTGCTCTTCGTTTTCTACAGAACACGGGCCGGCGATCACGCCGATCCGCTTGCCGCCCACACTCAGGCTGCCGGCGCGGACCTCGGTGCGCTCGGGCTTGAGCTCGCGGCTAGCGCGCTTGTACGGGGCGAGAATCGGCAACACTTCGTCGACGGCGGGGCCCGTTTCGAGGGTTTCCTTCACGCCGGTGAACTCCTCGCCCACCGCGGCGATCACCGTGCGTTCCACGCCGGTGATGACGTGGGGCTTGAGGCCGAGTTCCTTGACGCGCTGGACCATGTGTTCGATTTCCGCCTGCGTTGCACTTTTGCTCATGACCACGATCACGGTCGTCGGCTCCTAAAGAGGGCTGTTTTGCTCACGGTTGGGAAACAAAAAAAGCCCCGAAGGACCACGCGGGTCTCGGGGCTTGCTATTCGTCGCTTCTCGAAGGGGGCTTACAAACCCTCTCCGGCCCCGCGACCCAGCGGGCTAAAATAAAACCAGAAGCGGGTCGCGAACCGGTGAGAATTCATAGCTGCATTCTGCGCAGCAGTAGCCGGGTTTGCAAGGGGGATGCGTGGCAATGGGCCTAGGGAGTGGCCAAGCCCAGGCTCCGCTGATAGGCCGCCCGCTGCTTTTCTAGCCCGAGTTCGGCCGTGACTTTGCGCCAAGTTTCGGCGGCCATTTCGAGCGCCGCTTGCGGCTTCGCTTCTCCGCGCACGACCTGCTGCACCGCCAGATCGAGGGCCGCCATGTACTGGCTCTGGCCTGGAATGCGCGGAACGCTGAGCGACCTAGGACCGTTCAACGAGTCGGCGACGGCCGAGGCATAGCTGGCCGCATCGGCCGGGGGCGCTACGGCCCAGGCCGGCGGGCTCACGTGTCGTCCGCGGAACGGAGCGGTAGCCGGGCTGAGCGGAGCAATTTCGCCGCCCCATTGCGGCCCGCTCAGAAGCGCGAGCAGGCGAAACGCCGCCAGGCTGTCGACTGCGGATGCCGATACCGCCACGAGCCGACCCTCGAGACCCAAGAGGGGCGTCGGCTTGGGGCCGGCTTCGAGCCGGTCCCAGAGGTTACGCAGCGGATTGAAGGCTTCGCTCGAACCAGGCAGCGGAGCAAACCGCACCGTGGCTGCTTCCGTCGAGGCTGAAGGCCTGTCGGCGGTCGGCGCGGGCCAACCAATCGCCCAATCGGCTTCACCGCGTTCGACCGCTTGCACCGCGTCGGTGGGGGTGAGCTCGCGCCGTTTCGGATGGCCCTGCGCGGCGGCCTGCGCGAGTTGTTCGAGCGCACGCACGAACGGCGGGCTGGCGATCTGCGGCTCAAACGTGTCTTTGTTGAATACGGCCGAGTAGTAGTCGGGGTGCCGCACGAGCGGCGCGGCCCAGGCCAACAGCGTTGCGCCGGCCGAACCGTCGGCCAGCGGCAAGGCGCATTTCTGCGCCTCGCCAGCGGCGGTCTTGCGATCGAGGAGCTCGGGCCACGATTTCGGCGCGCTGCCTTCGCCGGTTTTGATTGCCAACAGAAGCACGCGCGAGCCGAGCGGCACGCTCAAGGTCTCGCTCCCCCAACGCGCGCTCGCGTCGCGCAGCGCCGGGAAGACATCGCTCCACTGATACTCCGCGGCCGACTCGAGATCACGATCGAGCCCGAACAGCCACTGGCGATCGGCCAGCGCCGGCAACTCGCGTTCGGGGAACACGATCACATCGGCGCCCAGTTCGGTGCGTGCTCGTAGCTCGGCCGACGTCGTTTGCTGCACGTCGAGTCCGCCGCCCCCCTGACCCTGCCACTCGCCTTGGAGGCGACCAATCGCCATGGCCAGCGCGGGATCGTCGACGACCAACACCTTGAGCGGCACGGCCGGCGCGGCTTCAGTCGATTTCTTGCTCGCGGGCTGGCTGCTCGGGCAGCCCGTCTGCAGCAGCGCGAACGCGGCAAAGCATGTCCACGCCAGAAGACTAGATCGCTGCCCCATGGTCATGCGCCGAGCACCTCGTCGATGGAATCGCCCAGAATCTGCACCATTCGCTCGATTTCGGCCTCGGTGGCGATGTAGGCTGGCGCAAGATTGTAGACATCGCCGCGGAGCCGCGTGAACATGCCGCGTCTTTGTGAGGCGGCGTGTACCTTGGGACCAATGCCCACTTCGGCCGGGAACTCGGCCTTGGTTTGCTTGTCGGCCACGAACTCGACAGCCGCCATCAGTCCGAGGCCGCGAACCTCGCCCACATGCTTGTGACTCGCCAGGTTCGCAAGCTTGGTTCGCAATACCTGGCCAAGTTCGGCCGCTCGTGCCCACAGCCCTTCGCGATCGAGAATATCGAGGTTCGCAAGCGCCACCGCACAGCCCACCGGATGCGCCGAGTAGGTAAAGGCGTGGTTCCACTTGAGCGCGCCAGTCGCCGCGTCGAGCGCTTCGGCAATCCGATCCGAGACGCCCAGGCCGCCAAACGGAAAGTACCCGCTGGTGATCCCCTTGGCGAACGTCATCAGGTCCGGCTCGACGCCGTAGCGCGCGAGGGCGAAGTTCTCGCCCGTGCGCCCGAAGCCGGTGATTACCTCGTCGGCGATCAGCAGCACCTGATGACGATCGCAGATCTGGCGAATGCGCGGCCAGTAGTCGACTGGCGGTACGATGACGCCGCCGGCGCCTTGCACCGGCTCACCGATGAACGCGGCGACCGTGTCGGCGCCTTGCCGCAGAATTTCTTCTTCGAGCAGGTCGGCGGCTTGCTGTCCCGGAGTGCGCGGGTCGTTGGCCGGCGCGGAGGCCGGTCGCTCGAAGCGATAAGGATAGGGGCTGGCGATGTGCGAGAAGCCGTCGACGCGCGGCTCGAACATCGGCCAGTAGGCAGGCAGGCCCGTGGCAGACATGGCGGCCAGCGTCGTGCCGTGGTAGCCGTAGGTGCGGCCGATCACCTTGTGCTTGTCTGGCTTGCCGGCCGCCTTCCAAAACCAACGAGCCGTTTTGAAAGCGCTCTCATTGGCCTCGGCCCCGCCCGAGGTGAAGAAGAACCGGTTGATGCTCGGATAGGTGAGCTCCGCCAGCCGCTGCCCGAGTTCGATCGCCGGCCGGTTGCCGCTGCCGGCATAGGACGAAGCGTAGGCCAGCGTGCGCATTTGCTGTGCCGCGGCGTCGGCCAGTTCCGCGCGGCCGTGTCCCACGATCACATTCCACAATCCGGCCAGCGCATCGAGAAACTCTTTGCCTGTCTGATCAACGAGCACTGCTCCGCGCCCTGCAACCCACAGGTGCGCATGCTCCTGCTCGGCGCGATTGTGCAGGGAATGGATGAGCGTGGCCTGGTCGAGCGCCAATTCGCTGGCGGGTGCGAGCATCGTTGCAGAGTTCGACTTGGGGTGTGCGAAGGGTGGGAGTCAGCATTTTACCGGTCCGCGGCCGGCAGCCAATCGCAGCCATTCGGAGCTTCTCGAATACGTCGCCGCCGGGCGCGTCTAGACAATTATTCCAAAACGCGGCAGAATAACTCGCGCGGAGCCGTTTTCTTGTAGGTTGCCTTCGTTTTCTTCGACCCAGAGGAGCGAGCATGACCGATCCAGGAGAATCGAACAGCGGCGGCCGAGCCGATCAGCAGGCCGTGCCCTCGAATTTGTCGGCGCCGAACGACGAGACCGATCGCGCGATCATGCTCGCGCTGGCCGGCACTACCTCGCTGCCCACGCCGTTTCCGGCCGTGGCTGATCTGCGCGTCTTGCCTGGCGCCGAGAACTCGTCGTATCTCGAAATCCGAGTGCTGCGCGCTCCGTACGATTCGCTCCGCTACACGGTGAATGCCGACGACGTCCGCGCGATCTGCTATGCGCCGGACAGGCAGCCGCCCAAACGCATCGACCGCGCCAATCTCGATTTTGGCGATGGAGTGGCGCGCAGGGCCAAAGTGAATCTGCCCGGCATCGTGTTCGTGCGCGACAACGCGTCGGTGCTGGTCACCCATGAGTTTGCGACGACGGCGGACGAGATTCCCGATTGCGACCGCCCGGAAGGCCGCTGCGAATGCCGTGGCCGCTGCGAGCCTCATGGCTAAGGCGTCTTGCCACGCGGAACAGTTCGAGGAGGCGCGTGATGGACGCACGGGTTGATGTCGTAATGCTGAGCGCCGCCGACGGCCCGCTCGACCCACGCGTCGAACGAGGGCTGGCCGCCCAGGCCGGCGTTCAGCCACGTTTGTTTCGCGTTACGGCCGCTCCCCGGCCCGGCGAAACCAATCGCTGGCAAACGATTGCCCACGGTCGCAACCAGGGCAAGCAATCGGGCAACGCTGCGTGGCTCATGTTCCTCGACGATGACGTGGTCCTGCGTCCAGGCACGATCGCCGCCCTCAAGCAAGAACTCGAGCAGCGGCCGCTCTATGGCGCGCTCGCGGCCGACTATCTAGGCGAAGCGCGTCCGAACGCGATTGCGCCACACGTGGCGATGGGAGCTACGCTGTTTCGTCGCGCGGCGCTCGAATCGATCGAGTTCCGTTCGACGACGATCAAGTGCGAGTGTCAATGTGCGTGCGACGATCTGCGGGCACGCCACGTCGCCATCGACTACCACGGCAAACTGTCGGCTGAACACGTGGAGCGCCGCCCGCGTGACGGCGCCACCGCGGGCGCATATCAAGCGCATCCGAGACCGCCTGAGGCTGGGATCATTCTGGCCGCGTTCGACGCAGGCCATGCCAAACTTTTTCGGGAGCAGTTCGTCGCTTCGCTACGTGCGGCGGGCAACCAGGAGCAAGTAATTGCAGTGGCCTATGGATTGCGGCCTCGGCAACTCCGCGATTTGAGAAGCCTGCCCCGTGTTCACGTCGTGCCGCGGCGGCTGGGCTTTCTTTCGCCTGCCCGGCGCCGGTTGGTCGACTTCGCTGAGATTGTTGCCAGGCTCCCCGCGCATGCGCCGGTCGCTTATTGGGACGCCGGGGACGTGCTTTTTCAAAGACCCCTCGACGATCTGTGGGCTCAGGTCGCCCGGCATCCGGATCGGCTGCTCGCAGTCGCCGAGCCCTGGCGCTATCCTGGCAACCCGGCGGTGAGCGACTGGACGCTCAGCATCGCCGATCGTTTGGCGCGCGAGTACGCCTTTGACCTGATCTCTGAGCGACCCTATCTCAACAGTGGCTTCTTGGCCGGGTCGGCCGGCGTTTTGCTGCGCTACTTTCGCGCGGCCGATCGCTTGCTATCCACGCCGGCCCTGCTGGGAACCACCGACTGGGGCGATCAAACGGCGCTCAACCTGTATTGCCACTCGAACCCCGGTGTCTGGCGCGAGATCGACGAGCAGTGGAACTATTGCCTGTGCGGCCGGCCGCTGGATGCCATGACACGACGGGGCGACGGCGTGTTCATCGATCGCCAAGGCGAAACGATCTGCGTGTTGCATGGCAACGCGCGCACGTTGCCGACCTGGCGCAACACCTTGGCCTCACCAGGCCGCTCCTAGCTCTGCCAGCCGACGCTGCACTTCGGCCACGTTCCAGATCGTGATTCCCCCGTCGACCAAGCCCACCGCCAGCAAGCCGTCGTCAGGGCTCCAGGCAAGTGAATACACGTTGGTGGCCTCGGGGCGAAACGACAACAGACGCCGCGCTCCGTCGGCCTCGAACAACCAGAGCGAGACCTCGTTCGCCTTGCCGAGGCACGCCAACAATCGCCCGTCGTTGCTCAACGCGAGTTGCGGCGCCTGAAACGTTTCGGCCGCGCCGAAGGAGCGCACGAGCACGTCGCGGCGGGTGTCCCACGTTTCGCCACGACGATCCGCGGCCACGAACGTGATCTGGCCGTTCGAACGATCGGGGCCCAGCCCGTGCCAGCCTTGGTGCATCTGCGCCCGAGCGAGTTCTTGTCGTTGCGAGCTATTCAGGAGGAAGCGATGCACGCGATTGCCGGGCAGGCGGGAATTCTCGCTGGGACCCTGCCACAGGAGAGCCTGGTCGCCATCGAAGACCAGGTCTTGGGAACTGCTGGCGAAGTGCTTTGCAGCGATGAGTTTCGGCAGTTGGTCCGCCGCCGACGATTGAATTTGCCAGAGCTGTACACCGTCGCCCGCTCCGGCCAGCCAAACGCCGTCGGAGCTGAACGCGAGGCGATTGGTGTCGCCGATTTCATGCGCCGGCGGCGTCGCGTACTCGCGCGTGCTCATATTCCAAATGCGAACCGGATCTTGCTTCGTCCACGCGCCGGTCGCCAGCCAGCGATCGTCAGGCGAGAGCGCGATGGTTTGCACCTTTCCGTTCAGCACGAGCGGCTCCTGCGCTTTCTTGCCAGTGCGCGGGTCCCAGAAGCAGACGCGGCCATCCTTGCTCCCCGAGATCAACAGCGCTCCGTCGCGAGTGAAGGCCAAACACGGCACCGCGTCGTCGTGGCCGAGCGGCCGCACCTGTTCGATCGTTTGCAAACTCCAGACGCGAACAGTCGCGCGGCTAAACGAGGCGGCGAATCGGCCGTCGCTGCTGAAGGCCAAGTCGTTGGTCACGCCGCCGGGCGATCTTTCCATGAGCAGCGTGGCCACGGGGCGTCCGGTGGTGGGCCGCAGCAATTCAACTCGGCCGCGAATGTCTTGCGTGCCGAGCATGCGGCCGTCCGGCGCAAAGCGCAGGCATTTGATCGAGTCCGTACGCGTATACGACTGGGCCGTAAACTCGAGTGAATCAGGATCGCAGGTGTAAAGAGCCACCCCATCGTCGCCGCCGACGGCTAAGGGCGTCTGTCGCGTCGCCCGCGGCGCGATCGAAAGTGAGTGCTCGTATCCGTAGCCAACGCGCGTGGTCACGGTGCGGGTGTGCGCGGGCGCCGACACCTTCCAGGCGACTAGGCCGTGCGCTTCCTGGCCGCTCGCTTCGGTGGAATACGAGGCGACCAACAAATCGAGGTCGGGCCGATACACCGCGTTCGAGAACTCGGCGCCCTCCGGGCCGCCTGTGAATTCGCGCCGTGGGCCGGAAGTAAGCAAATCGGCGCAGTATAGATTGCGCCCCTTCCACGCCAGGGCATAACGGCCATCGGCCGTCAGGCCGTAGTTGAACTCGGCCTCGTCGTCCCTGGTTACCTGGCTGGGCATCGCGTCAGACTTCCGCAGAACGCCCGAGGCCGGATCGAGATCCCAAGCGTACGCCTTTCCGCCAACGTCGAGGCCCACGAGCCGCTCATCGGCCGCAAAGACCAGACCGGCGATCGAAGCCTCCCCTGCATCGAGCGGCGGTTCAACCTGTTTGCCGCTGTCGGTATCGAACAAACGCACCGTGCCAGCGGCAAATCCCACCGCGACAAACTTGCCAGCCGGCTGCAAAGCCACGGCGGCCGCTCCGCCAGGAAAAGGCCGGCAATCAATGTCGAGCGGTTCGTTGCCCACGAAGTCGCCGAGCAGACCGGCGGCCGCTTGCCGCAGCTCGTCGCGATCGACGAGCGATGGGCCGAGCTGCACCGCCGTCTCAAGATGCTTCCAGGCGCGCGGGCGATAACCCTCTTGCCGCGAGGTGCGCTCGGCCTGGGCCTTTTGAATCGAAGCCACCACGCTGGCGGCCTGCAAGTCGGCTTGATGCTTGAGAATCTGATAGCCGAGCTGCGCGAAAATGCCGGCCGCGGCTGCCAGCATCGCCGCCAAAGCGGCCAAGAGCGAAGCCACGGTCGGCTCGCGACGTGCCCAGCGCACAAGGCGGCCCGCGGCCGTGACCGGGCGGGCCGCAATTGGCTCGCCCCGTTCATAGCGCTGTAAGTCCTCCGAGAGCTCGCGCGCCGACGAATACCGCTTGCGTGGGTCCTTCTCGAGGCACTTCAGGCAGATCGTTTCCAAATCCTTCGGCACCCGCGCATTGAGTTTGCGCAATCGCGGAGGCTCTTGATGCACCAATTGGTGGATCAGCATCCGCGCGTTGCCGCGGAAGGGCAGCTCTCCCGTGAGCATTTGGAACAGCACCACGCCCAGCGCGTAGACATCGGTGCGGGCATCGCAAAGTTTGGCGTCGCCGTGGGCTTGCTCCGGCGCCATGTACGCCGGCGTGCCAAGCACTTGCCCGTCGAGCGAGACCGTGGCCTCCACGGCGTCTCGCTTGGCCAGGCCGAAGTCGGTGATGCGGGGCGAGCCTTCGTGATCCATCATCACGTTGGCCGGCTTGATGTCGCGATGGACCACGCCGCGATCGTGGGCGTGCTGCAGGCCGGCGGCGATGCCGATGCAGATCCGCACCGACTCGGCGAACGTGAGCCGGCGATCGCGAATCCAGTCGGAGAGCGGCGCGCCGCGCACGAGGTCTTGCACGATGTAGACCTCGCCCCCTTCAAGCCCGACCTCGTGTACCGGCACGATGTTCGGATGGTTGAGCTGTGCCGCTGCTCGCGCTTCGTGCAGAAAGCGGCCTGGTCCTTCGGCCGCCACGAGACTGCTGCGCGGGATCTTCACGGCCACAATCCGATGCAGCCGGGTATCGCGGGCTTTCCAGACCGTGCCGAAAGTTCCAGATCCTAGATAGCCGAGCAGCTCGAAGTGGCCGATTGATTGCAGCGGGGGCGCTGCGAGCGTTCCCCCTTCCACCACCTCGAAGCTGGCCCCGCACACAGGGCACACGACTTCGATCGCGGCGCCGCCCACTTCATTCGGCTCGTGGCACTGCGGGCAACGAATGATCAGCGCTGCCCCAGGCGCGCGTACGGTGGCGGGCGTCGTTTGCCCCGCCGCGCGCGGATCGGCGCCGGTGGCCTTGAGTTCGACCAATAGCGGGATCAGCTCGAGCCGCAAGGCAGGGTGAGCGGCCAGTACTTGCTCATCGGAGTACGGCTGTTCTTGCCGCACTGCGTAGGTCAATTCGAGCGCGAGCAGCTCGAGCAGTAGCCGAGGCCGCAGCGCGGGATCGACGCCCTGCAGAAACACCTCGAGCGCTGGCTGCTCTCGAGCACGCAGTGCGGCTTCGAAACGATCGCAAATCTTGTCGATGCGGTCCCAGTCCGCGAACGAGCCAACGTCGGTGGGGGCCGCATCGCTCATTCGCCGCTTTCCTCCGACCATTTGGCGCGAATGCAATTCAGTTTGCGCTCGATGGAACGCTCGCAGAGTTCGAGTTGATCGGCGATCTCGGCGTTGGTGTAGCCGGTCAGCTTGAGTTCGGCGATCCGCACGAGCAACGGGTCGGCGAGCTTGCCCAGCAGCAGGCCGCATTCCTCGGCGACCTGCGCGGCGAACTCAGGCGTGGGCTCGTCGCCGGCCAATTCAGCGCCGCCAGCGGAACTCCCCTCGGACTCGAAGAGCGGCACTGCGCGGCTTAGCCCACCACGCTTCTGCGCGCCGGCGCGCTCGAGCTCGCCGTAGGCCTTGCAGGCGGTGATCTTCACCAGCAGCGGCCAGAGCTCGCTGCGGTCGGCCAGTTGAGGGAACTGACCCGCGCGGGCACGCACAAAGAAGCTGGCCAAGGCGCCGAGGGCCACGTCTTCGGCGTCCGACACCAAGTGACGATCGCCGAGCTTGCGAGCCGCCACGGCCAAGAGCCGCTGGAAGTAACGATTCCAGAGTTGCTGCGCCGAGGCGGAATCGCCCTGCTTTAGCTGATAGAGCCAATGCGTTACCGAACCATCGCCCGTCATTCGTCACCTGCTGCGGCGTGTTCGCTTAGGAATTGTAGCACGGCCGCCCCGAGGACGAAGTCGGCCGGAGACTCGTTGCTCCCTTTGACGAAAAAAATCTCGCGGCGGTTGTCGGGTTGTCGCCGCGATTCCTCATTTCCTCTGCAGAGCAGCGTCTGAATCAGCCGCTGCGTACGAGCCAACTACTTTCAACTGCAGGAACTCGTCTGATGACTCGCTCGACCCGCCGCCCGGTCCGTACGATCCAAAACCTTCGCCAGCGAATGATTCTGGAAACCGAGGCGTTTCTCAATCGGGCGCTGGCGCGAGGCGGGCGTTCACGCGTCGCCCCATCCGACACCATCTCGGCGGCCGAGGTTCAAGCCTCGCGCGACGTGCCCGAGCCCCTGTTCGTGGTGTTCATCTCCCCCTGGACCGATGAACTGCGCGAGCTGCTGGTGACGAACTCAGGGCTCACGCTGCCGCTGGCGGCGCGCGTCGAGGGGCCGGCTCGAGAAGAAAGCCGGCCGGCAGCGATCGCGCTCCCCACGGCCGATATCGACACGCCCCACTGGCTCGAGATCGCCGTTAGCCCCTCGTAGGTTATGCTTCAGCATAACAACGCGCTAACCAGCGATAAGGTTGAGTGTCCCCCGTGCGGATGGCTCCGCTGTGGGCGGAGCAATAGCGTGAAATGATGGCCGGCGTGGTGCGCGGGGTCGTTATGCTGAAGCATAACCTACGCGTTAAGTGCTACCCGATCTTGCGCTTCAATTCCGTCAACAAGCTGATCGCGTGGCCGATTTCGGCTTTTTGGCGGCCGGGATCTTGCGGGATCTCGCGTTCCACGGTGAGCGGGCCCTTGTAGCCCACTTTGTCGAGCGTGCGCAGGTAGTCTTCCATGCCCACGTCGCCTTCGCCGAGCGGCATCTCCGTGCCCCACTCTTTGCCGGGGTTGGCGGCCCAGCGGCCGTCTTTGCAATGCACGCTGCGCACGTACTTGCCGACCTTCTCGAGCGCTTCGATCGGGTTGCCGGTGCCGTAGAGGATCATGTTGGCAGGATCGAAGTTGATGAACAGGTTGTCGCGCTGCACGTCTTCGATGAACTGCAGCAGCGAGTCGGCCGTTTCTTGTCCCGTCTCGAGATGCACGCTCTGGCCGCTCTTCTTGCAGTGGTCGCATAGGTCGCGCGTGACGGCCAGCACGTCCTTGTAGAGCGGATCGCTCGCGTCGTGCGGCACGAAGCCGAGATGCAGACCGACCACGTCGACGTTCAGCAGCCGCGCGAAGTCGGCGATCTCCTTCATCTCTTGCGTCCGCGCCGCACGTGTTTCCGGTGGCACGAGCCCCACGGTGCGCGTGACGGTTGGGATGTCGGCGTAGCTCTCGCCTTCAAAGCCGCCGAACACGGCCGTGATCGTCAGGCCGTATTCCTTCAGCCGCTCTTGGAACTCGCGGGCACGTTCGGGAGTGCGGCTCGTGCGGGCCGGCGCATGGAGCTGAATCGTGCGCACGCCCAAGTCGCGGGCGACCGGCAGTTGCACTCCGAGTCCGGCGTCGATGCTAGCGAACACTCCCAGCGGCCACTTTTCCATGATCATCTCCGAAGGCAGGCAAGAACGGATGGCAAGCTAGCGATTGTTGCCGATCGGGCGACCCGAGAAAAGGGTTTGACGACAGCCCCAGCACACGAACGCGGGCCGGCATGACAATCGCTCTCGGCTGATCCGTTCGGAATGAGGCGCTCGGCAGGCAGTATCTGGATCTCACCGACAGCAAGCAGAAGGAGCCGCGGTATGACCATTCCCCCGCATTGGCTAGACGATGTCGTCGAACAGGCCCTTTGCGACGGTTGCCAAGAGCCTGGCAAACTTGCCGCGGCGATCGGGAAACACGATTGCTTCGTGGCGGCGGTGAAGGCAGGCCTGGCCGAATTCGAGCGCGGCCGCGGCCTCTCGCAAGCCCAGGCCGTGCGGCAGGCCATCGTCGACGCCATCGAATGGCGGCCGCCGAGTACTCAGTGATTGGGAGAGGTGCTGCGCTTTGAGATTCGGTAAGCGCTAAATGATTGCCCACTTTGCAGACGGCCGGCAAAATAAGGTTCGCTTCGGCGACCGTTTGGCCTCTGCGAGGTTGGTTTAATGCTTTCTCGACTCGCGTCTGCACTTATTGTTTGCTGCTATGTCTTACCAGCGTCGGCCACGGCCCTCACGCTGACCGTCGAACGCTCTACAGGCGAAGCCTGGATTGAGAATCTTAGCGACAAATCGATCGTGTTCGATGGCTATGCGATCGCTTCCGCCGCGCAGCTACTCGATCAGGACCGATGGCGGAGCTTCGAGGATTGGACTTCAAGTGATCCGATCACTGCATTCGCCGTCCTTGGCAGCGCGAGTTGGGGTGAGTTCAATAAGAAGCCAGACAGCCTCGTCGAGGTCAACATTACTCGCGAAACGACGGCGGCTCCTGGCTTTCGCGTATCGCTGGGCATGCCCATCGGTCGGGTTGTCGAAGACGACCTGCAGTTCTTTTTCAGCGACTTTACGAAGCCGCCTGCCATGCGCAATACGCTTGGCGAGGTGCGCGTCGTCGACACTCCCGCCCCCGCGGCGGGCATTCTCGCCTTGTGGGCGTTGCCGGGTCTGTTGCTGGCTCGTCGGCGCAGCATCCGGCGTTGGCCAACTTACTCGAGCGTTCGCACAACGCGGCACGGGTTGCCGGCCGCGAAGACGCCGGCTGGCACGTCGCGGGTAACCACGCTGCCGGCGCCGATTACGCTGCGGTCGCCGATCGTCACGCCGGGGCAGAAGATCGCTCCGCCGCCGACCCAGATGTCGGAGCCAATGCGAATGGGCTTGGCCGCTTCGAGCCCCGTCCGCCGCACGGCATGGTCGAGCGGATGCGTGGCCGTGTAAATCTGCACGTTCGGGCCGAAGAGCACGTCGTTGCCAATGGTGACCGCGGCCGGATCGAGCACCACGCAGTTGAAGTTGAAGAACACGCGGTCGCCGAGCGTGATGTTCGGGCCGTAATCGCAGAAGAACGGCGGCTCAATCCACACGCCTTCGCCCATCACTCCGAGCAATTCGCGCAGCAGGGGCTCTCGATCCGCAGGCGACGTGTCGAGCGAGCGATTGAACTGGTCGAGCAGTTTGCGAGCCTGTCGGCGAGCGGCGACGAGCTCCGCGTCGGCGGCGTTGTAGAGCTCGCCAGCGAGCATCTTTTCGCGTTCGCTAAGTGGCATTGAGGTCGACATTGCGTGTCACGCTCACGTGGGGTCGTAGAGGCGCAGATCTCTTCCGCTCGAGAATACGAGGCTTTTCCCAATCCCCATTAAGCTCACAGCGGATTGCCACGAAGGGCGTCCACCAGCCAGCATCCTCGGAAATGTTGCGGTTGCCGACAGTGCTCGAGCAGATCTGTGTCCGTGCATCCGGCCTGCTCCAATTCCGTTGCAAGGTCAGAGAGATCGTCAAATTGGCGGCTCTGGTAGATATGTTCCGCCAATTCTCGAATTGAATCGACGACTGCGAATTTTGAAGCTGCATCAGCGGCAGTCGTTCGGAATGGGTTGCCGAATAGGTCGTAGATGACTGCCGCCTGTTGGAACTTCTCACTCCACAGTTCGTGAGGTTGCTTGGGCGTGCTGGCGACAACCGAGTAGCAGACCATCGGAACAAGTGCCGCCGCCGTCATCGCGCCTGCCTCGACGACGTGACCGGCAATTCCATCCGCAGTGCGTGGCCCACGCCCATACTGACGGACCGAAATCCGCCACGCATAGCCAAGGTCTTTTTTCGTGACTTCGCCATCGGCGTATCGCTCCGCAATGTCCACTGCCTCCCGGCTTTCCTGGCTCAACGACGGCCAGAAACGACGACAGCAGCCACATGCGAACAGTCGAAGTCTTCGGCGACCGAATTTCGTCTTGTCTGCCCTTCGCCGCACTCGAAGGAACTGGAGCATACGATCCGGTTGAATCTTCGGGTTGAACCGGTAGATCTCGTCTGGGTCAGCCGAGGCTAGCCAGTCGTCCTCGGTCATAGAGTAGTAGTCGTCGCTATTCATTTGCCGGCACTCAACCCGTCACTCCCCAATCACCTTCACCAGCACCCGCTTCGGCCGCCGTCCGTCGAACTCGCCGTAGAAGATCTGCTCCCAGGGGCCGAAGTCGAGCTTGCCGGCGGTGATCGCCACCACCACCTCGCGCCCCATAATCTGCCGCTTGTGGTGGGCGTCGGCGTTGTCTTCGCCGGTGCGGTTGTGTTGGTAACGCTCCGGCGAAGGATCGAACGGCGCGAGTTGCTCGAGCCATTGCTTGTAGTCGTTGTGCAGGCCGGGCTCATCGTCGTTGATGAACACGCTGGCCGTGATGTGCATGGCGTTTACCAAGCACAGCCCCTCTTGCACCCGGCTCTTACGCACGGCGGACTCGACCTCGGGCGTGATGTTCACGAAGCCCATGCGGGCAGGGACGTTGAACGTGAGGTGCTCGGTGTGAGACTTCATGCGGTGCGTTTTTGGAGTCGTTGGTGTCGAGAGTTCGCGTCTTGCCTTGATACCGGATTCTCCGCAGTTCAGCAAAGCGGGGCGGTTTCGCCGGGAATTCGACCACCTTGCCCAGCGGTGAGCGCGGGTCCTAAGATGCTGCGGACCGCCCTGAGCTCGTTTTGGCCGCGTTGGCCGAGCGGCCGGCGCGGCTGGAAGGACGGAACATGCCTGCTTCGATCGTGATTTTTGGGGCTTCTGGCGATCTAACGAGCCGCAAGCTCGTGCCTTCGCTGTACCAGTTGTTTCGCAAGAAGCGGCTGCCGACCCCCACACGCATCGTCGGCTTCTCGCGATCCCCCTTTACCCACGAGCAGTGGCGGGACAGCCTCCGCGAGTCGACCGCAAAGTTCTTGGAAAAGGACTTCGACCCGAAAATCTGGGACGAATTCGCCGCGCAGATCTACTATCAGGCAGGCGACATCGGCGAGCCGAAGGATTTTGCCCAGCTCGGCAAGTTTCTCGACGACCTCGAGGGGGGCAACCAGACGACGCGGATCTACTATCTGGCCACCGCACCGCGTTTCTACGAGCCGGCCGTCACCCAGCTTGGCGCCAGCGGCTTGGCCGACGAATCGCATGGCCCCCGGCGGATCGTGGTCGAGAAGCCGTTCGGCACCGATCAGGCGTCTGCTCGCCGGCTGAACGAGCATATGCATCGCGTCTTCCGCGAGAGCCAGGTCTATCGCATCGATCACTACCTGGGCAAGGAAACGGTGCAGAACATGATGGTGTTGCGGTTCGCCAACACCATTTTCGAGCCGGTGTGGAACCGCAACTATGTGGACCACGTGCAGATCACCGTGGCCGAAGAGGTCAAGGTCGGCCGCCGCGGCGATTACTACGACACCGCGGGCGTGCTCCGCGACATGTTCCAAAACCATCTGCTGCAGTTGATGATGGTCACGGCCATGGAAGCGCCGGTGAAGTTCGACGCCGATCAGGTGCGGAACGAAAAGGTCAAGGTGCTGCAGGCCGTGCGGCCGATGACCCGCGTCAACGTGGCCCAAGACACGCTGCGGGCACAGTACGACGGCTACCGCCAGGAGCCGGGCGTGGCGCCGAACAGCCAAACGGCCACCTTCGCGGTGCTCAAGCTCAGCGTCGACAACTGGCGCTGGCAGGGCGTGCCGTTCTATCTGCGGAGCGGCAAGGCCATGTCTTGCCGGACGACGCAGATCGTGATTCAGTTTCGCGAGCCGCCGCATCAGATGTTCCCGAACCGCGCCGGCAACGACGCCAACCGGCTGGTGATTCAAGTGCAGCCGGCCGAAGGCATTCAGCTTCATTTCCAAACCAAGGTGCCCGACGCAGGCATGGACCTGCGGTTCACGGATCTCGACTTCAGCTTCCAGCGCGAGTTCCACGGCGCGTTGCCCGAAGCTTACGAGCGGCTGCTGCAAGATGTGTTGGCGGGAGACGCGAGCCTGTTTGCCCGCGCCGACGAAGTGGAACTGGCCTGGGGCATCATCGACCCGATCCTGGCCACTTGGGACGCCACGGGGGAGCCGCCCGTGCTGACCTACGAAGCTGGCTTGTGGGGACCGATGGAGTCGATCGAATGGATGCACCGGCAACGTCGTGAATGGTTCGACGCTTGCCCGGTGCTGGAGTAGCCTGGCCGACGATGGACGATTGTTTGATCATCGGCGGCGGCGTGATTGGGTTGTCGCTGGCCTGGGAACTCGCACAGCGCGGCGAGCGCGTGCGCGTGGTCGATCAAGGGTCGCCGGGGCAAGAGGCTTCGTGGGCCGGTGCCGGCATTTTGCCGCCGGGCCAACAGGCTGGCGCCCGAACTCCGGTCGAACAACTGTTTGGGCTGAGCAACGAGCTGCATGCCCAGTGGAGCCGGCGCCTGCGCGAGCTGACCGGCATCGACAACGGCTACCGGCGTTGCGGCGGGCTTTACCTGCCTGCCGACGCTGCCGAAGTTGAAACGCTTGCCGCGGCTGCCCGCGCTTGGCACGGTTGGAGCGTCGAAGCGGAACTGCTCGGTGCAACGGAGCTAGCGGCGCTCGAACCCGCCTTGCGTGCGGCCGACGACTCGGGCCGTCTGGCCGCACTTCACTTGCCGGCGGAATCGCAGGTGCGAAACCCCTGGCATCTCAAGGCGCTGCTCGAAGCTTGCCGCTTGGCCGGCGTGACGATCGAAAGCGGCGTTCAGGTGCTGGGCTTCGAACGGCGCGGCGGACGTTTGCTTTCGGCGGAGACTTCGCAGGGGACGCGTAGCGGCGACCGCATTTGCATCACCGGCGGCGCGTGGACGCCGCAGTTGCTCGAGCCGCTGGGAGTCGAGCTGCCGATCGTACCGATCCGCGGCCAGATCGTGTTGTTTCAAGCTCCCGAGCGGTTGTTCACGCGCGTCATCAACGTCGGCAAGCGATATCTCGTGCCGCGCGAAGACGGCCACGTGCTCGTTGGATCGACGGAGGAACGCGCTGGCTTCGACAAGCGAAACACCGATGAAGCCATCGCCGACTTGATTGCGTTTGCTTGCGCGCTCGTGCCGGGCCTGGTCGAAGCCAAGGTCGAGCGTACCTGGGCGGGACTTCGCCCGGCGACCCCCGATGAATTGCCCTGCTTAGGGCCACTGCCGGGATACAAGAACGCCTGGGTGGCCGCGGGTCACTTTCGCGCCGGATTGCAACTCTCGACCGGCACGGCGGTCGTCATGGCGCGGCAAATCCGCGGCGAAGCGCCGCAGATCGCGCTCGACGCGTTCTCGCCGGCACGGTTTGGCGATGAAGACAACTCTTCGCGCGGATGAGGCGCCAGAGAATTGGCGCCCGCGTAAAACGAAAAAGGCCCTGCCGGCCAGCGAGCTGACCGACAGGGCCAATAGGAGAGGTTGCCGCCTATGATCTAGGTTGCCGAACTACGATGCCTGCGGGGAGCAGCGGCCTTCCGCCGACTCTTCTAGCAATCTGCAAAGTCGCTCGCAACCCCCGCGAATGGTGCGATTCGATCGGGGTCTTTCTTGGCTCAGAACCTTAGGGGTAAACCCTTAAACATCCGACGGCGTGAGCGCCAGCGAACGCAGCGCGTCGAGATGCGCGGCGATGTCGTCGCCTGCCACATCGCGCCAGCCGCCCAGCTTGTGCCGCAGGATCGCTAGCTTGACCGACTCGATCGCTTGATCGAGATCGTCGGGCAACGAAGGCAGGTGAGCGAAAGGACGAGCGACCGGCGGGGCCGCTTCACCTGAGGCCGCGGCGCTGCTGCTCGACTCGGATTCGCTCGAGTCGTCGTCCGATTCCTCGGCCGTTTCGCCATCGTCGGCAAGATACTCCGCGGCCGGGTCGAAGGCCTCGGCAAACGGCGCATCGAGGCTGCGTGCCTGCGAGTCGGCCTCACCGCCGTCGGCGTCGTACTCCTCGGCGGCGACCTCCTCACTCGGCTCGGCAACCTGGCCCAGCGATTCGGCGCGCTGTGTGCGCATCTGCGAGATCGACCAGCGGCTCTGCATGGCCCCTTCGAGCCAGAGCTCGGCGTCGTCCCAGTCGAGGGCCGCTTGGAAATGGCTCCAAAAGAGTCCCTGATAGGTTTCGCGAACGTCGCCAAAGCGTTCCCACACACGGCGCAGTCGGCCTACGTGCTGCGGCGAGACGTTGCCTACCTGCCGGCTCCAGGTTTCGTCGGAGTAGTCCGAGGCCGCAGCCCCGCGCACTTCGAGATCGGCCCGCCATTCGGCAAGGATCTTACCTTTTTCCCAATTGGTCGTGCTTACCAGGCGTTGCCAACGCCCCAAGTACACCGCGGTCTCTTCGCTCGCAACGCTCGCGACGACGTCGTCCATGGAGTTCCTAATCTGAGGGCAAGAAAGGCCTGCCTCTTAATTTGCAGGCGTTCATCGGAGCGGCGAATTCTAACACGCTGCCCACAGGCCACCGACGGGCGAACCGCCACGCGCGCGAGACGCGCGGTCGCTACAGCGCCGAACTGCAAGCGTGGCGTTGGGTTTGGCCTGCGGCGAGACGATCGCGATTATGTTCACGCTTGGGGAAAACGTGTTCGTCGCACACGTCCGCCACCTGGGCGTTCGAGAAGGCACGGCGCGGTGGGACATGTTATCATCGAGCGATCCCCCCTTTCCCGTTCGCTCTCGTGCAGTCGACTCTCCCGATGCGGCAAGCTGTACTGCTCGGACTCTTGTGGATCGCCGCTGCCGCAGCCAGCACGGTACACGCCGAGGAAGCGCCGTTTCAGCTTTCCGAGGAATTCGAGCTGACGCAGTTTGCCGACGACCGGCTGGTGCATGACTGCACCGCCGTGACGATCGACTCGCGGGGACGAGTCGCGGTCGGTGGGCCAGGTTACGTGAAGATTTTGCACGACGCCGATCGCGATGGCCGCGCCGACGCCGTGACGCTCTTCTCCAACCGGCCCCGCAGCGGCCCCCACGGCCTCCTCTTCGACGGCAACGACCTGTTCGTTACCGGAGATGAGCAGGTTGCTTGGCTCAGAGACCGAGACGGCGACGGCCGCGCCGACGGAGAGCCCGAGGTCTGGGCGCGCCTCGGCGATTCCGAGCACGGCGCCAACGGCCTCGTGCGCGGCCCCGACGGCTGGTTTTACTTAGTCTGCGGCAACGATGCGGGCGCAACGGCCGAACTGCTTACGTCGCCCGCCTCTCCGGTTGCCGATCCGAAATGCGGGGCCGTGCTCCGGTTCTCGCCTGACGGCCGACGGATCGAAGCCGTCGGCCATGGATTTCGCAATCCGTACGATCTCGATTTCGCCGCGACCGGGCAGTTGCTGATCGTCGATTCCGACAACGAGCGCGACCACTATCTCCCTTGGTATACGCCGACGCGGTTGTTCGACGTGGCCGTCGGCCACGAACACGGTTGGCTCGAGCGCGGCTGGCAGCGCAATTGGAATCGGCCAGGGACGCTGCCTGACAGCGGCTTGCGAGCGGCCGAGTTTGGCCGCGGCTCGCCGACAGGGAGCGTTGTCTATCGGCACCAAGCATTCCCGGAGCGCTTTCGCGGCGGCTTGTTCACCGGATGTTGGACGCTCGGCAAAGTCTACTTCCTGCCGCTCGAGCAGCGAGGGTCTTCGCTCGTCGGTACGCCCGAGGTGTTTTTGGCTTCGACCGGCGCGAGCGGCTTCGCGCCGGTGGACCTCGCGGTAGGGCCGCGCGGAGAGTTGTTTATTGCCGTGGGGGGCCGCGGCACCCATGGCGGCATCTACCGTGTGACGGCGAAGGCTGGCGAGAAGGTCGCGAGCAGAGCGACGACCGAATCACGAGACGCGCTCACCGAAGTGCTCACCGAGGATCAGCCGAGCGCAAGTTGGTCGCGGAGCGAGTGGCTGCCTAAGGCGCGCCGGCTTGGCCCTGCGGCCTTCCAGCAAGCCGTGGTGGATCGTGCCCGCCCGTTGCTCCAGCGACTGCGCGCAATCGAGTTAGTCGTTGAGCTTGGTGGAGAGCTCTCGCCTGAGTCCGTACGGACGCTCGTTCAGGAAAGCGACGCGGCGCTGCTCGCGCGGTTGGCCTGGGCGCTAGGTCGCTTGAAAGGCGCCGGCGTGGAGAGTGCGCTTGCCGAACTGTCCAAACATGAAAGCTTGCGGGTGCAACGTGCCGCCTGGGAGGCGCTGCTCGAGTTTTCCGAAGCGGGAGAGGGCGACTTTCAACCGTGCTGGCGAATGGCCTTCGCCGGCGAGGATCGGCAAGTGCGCATGGCGGCGGTCACCTTGGCGCTGCGGCGTTCCGAGATCGCGCCCCAAACCTTTTCTTCGCCTGCCGAAGCACTCGGCTGGGGTTGGGTTGCTCTGAAACGCGGAGAGCCGCTTGAGCAGCGCGAGGCGATTCTCGCAGCGTTCGGCCCCGAATTACCGCTGCCGCTGCGGATTGAAGCGGTTCGGTTGGCTCAACTGTCGCTCGGCGACATGAAGGCATCGCCCTCGCGGGCCGAGGCGTTCGAAGGCTACACGGCCGGCTCTCTCGAGCAAGTTGACCCAGCGTGGCGGAGCAGCTTGGCAGTACGGATCACGAGTTGCTATCCCTCCGGCGAGCCGGCCCTCGACGCCGAGTTGCTGCGGCTGGCGGCGATGCTGCGCGCGGAATCGCCGGAGCTGCTCGACAAGGCCACGCAGCAGTGGACAACTGACAGCTCGCCGATCGATGACCTGCACGTGCTGATCGCCACGGCCTGCTTCGAAGGTTCTCGCCAACCGGAGGTGACGCAACGAACCGCGGCGGCCTTGCTCCGCTTGCACGAAAAGATGTCTGCCCGCGGTTGGCTGGCGAGCCGCAATTGGCCACTGAGGTTGTCGGAAGCCGTCGCGGAACTTGGTCGCAAAGATCCAAACCTCGCCGCCTCGATGCTCCACAGCGAGCACTTCGGCAGCCCGGGGCACGCGCTCTTCGCGCGGTCATTTCCTCCGGAGCTGCAGGCCGAGGCAGCGCGACGCTTGCTGGCGAGTGCGCGGCAGCTCGAGGACGAGGCCTGGACGAGCGACCTGATCGCGGCCCTCGCGCCGCTGCCCGATGCCGAGCTGCGCGCAGAACTGCGTTTGCGCTGGGAATATCCGCCGCTGCGGGAAGCCCTGTTGCCGGTGGTGGCGCGCGCGGCGACCGGCGACGATCGAGAGCTTCTGCTGAGCGGGCTATCGCTCCCCCAGCCGGCGAGCGTTGCCTTGGCCGCCGAGGCCTTGGCGAAGCTGCCGCCGGCGCGTTCCGCCGCGGAACTCGCACAGGTCATCCGCGCGCTCGAACGGCAAGAGAGCAACGGCGCTGTGGCCGCGCCTGCCCGCGCGGCGTTGAACGCCGCGCTCGCGGCGGCGAAGCCCGTCGTGGCGGGCGGGGAGCAACCGCAGACGGCCGCGGCCTGGAAAGCGTGGTTCAATGCCCAGTATCCCTCCGAGGCGGCATTGCTTGAAGGGAACCAGGGAGACCGCGCCGCATTGGCCGACCGACTGTCGCGCGTCCCCTTCGACCGTGGCCAAGCGGCGGCCGGCGCAAGCGTGTTTGCCCGCCTTGGTTGCCTGGCTTGCCATCAGGCTGCTGGCCGGCTGGGGCCCGATTTGTCGGGCGCGGCGGCCCGCTTTTCCCGCGCAGATCTCTTCGCGGCGGTTGTCGACCCCTCGCGCGAGGTGGCCCCCCCGTATCGCACAACGCTCATCGCCACGCGGGACGGAAAGGTATATCATGGGCTGGTCGTCTACGAGTCGCCCGAGAGCACCTTGCTGCAAACCGGCGCCGACGCCGTGTTGCGAATCGCAGGCGACGAGATCATCTCCTGGCAAGCGAGTGAACGCTCGCTGATGCCAGAGGGATTGCTCGCAGGCGCGTCGGACCAAGACTGGGCCGATCTCGACGCCTACCTCCGCTCACTCACTCGCTAACTGGCGCTCGATTCCGAGCTCCGTTTAGCAGAGTCGAAGCGCGGTCGAGCACGACTTACCAAGCAAACAGCAAACCCATTCCCTTCAGAAAGCCCCACCATGCCCCGTGCCAAAGCCCGTCACATCCTTGTCGCCAGCCAAGACGCTTGCCAGAAGCTGAAGGACGAGATCGCCGGCGGCGGCGACTTCGCCGCGCTCGCCAAGAAGCACTCCTCTTGCCCCTCGGGCAAGCAAGGGGGCGAGCTGGGCGAATTCGGCCCCGGCCAAATGGTGCCTGAGTTCGACAAGGTCGTGTTCAGCGCTCCGGTGAACGAGGTTCAAGGCCCCATCAAGACGCAGTTCGGCTACCACCTGGTCGAAGTCACCAGCCGCACCTAGTGGGTATGGGTGACTGGGGGCGAGCAAAGCGAGCCCCCAGCAATCCACCGTGAACTCTGGGCGCTCGCCTCGAGGGCTCGTCCCCAGGCACCCCGGCGCAGGTTCCGGGCGAGTCAAGTTCGCAGCTTCGAAGGAGCGAAGGGATGAACGATGGTCGAACGACGCCTGACGTGCCCGTCGCTGCGCGCCGGCGAAGGATCATCTTTCCTTGGGTCGTCGGCGCGCTAACGGTCTGTCTGGCACTGGCCGGCCAGTTGTTGCTGCGCAATGAGCTCGACTCAGGCTTGGGCAACATCGTCAGCATGCTCGGGGTGTTTCTCGGCGCTATGCTGATCTTTGCTTGGGCCGTGCTGCGCGGTCCGTGGGCTCGCTCCACGAGAGGCGCGCTGTTCGTGGCAGGCATCGCTATGGCGGTGGTGCTGGGAACGAGCGTGCGGATCGAAGGCTTTTCGGGCGCGATGCTGCCCAAGTTTCGTTTCCGCTGGTCGGTTCCGGCCGATCGTCAGTTGGCGACCGATCTGCCCTCCGGAACGGAAACGCCTGAGGACGCGGAGCAGCGCGTCATGCCGCCCGTGTCGGCGCTCGACTACCCGCGGTTCCTGGGCGCCACGGGACGAGCCGAGATTGAAGGCGTGCGCCTCGCGCGCGATTGGGACGCCGCGCCCCCCAAGCTCCTGTGGAAGCAGCCGATTGGCGCTGGCTGGTCGGCCTTTGCAACCGTCGGCGATTTCGCACTGACGCAAGAGCAGCGCGGCGACCAAGAGCTCGTGACTTGCTACGACCTCAAGTCCGGCAAGGTGCTCTGGTCGCATGCCGATGCGGGGCGCTTCGATGAGTTCATGGGGGGCCTCGGGCCCCGCGCCACGCCGACGATCGACGAAGGCCGCGTTTACGCGCAAGGGGCAACCGGCATTCTCAATTGCCTCGATGGCGCGACCGGCAAGCTGCTCTGGTCGAAGAACATTCTGGAAGACAACGGCGCTCCCAACGTGCAGTGGGGCAAGAGCGGCTCGCCGCTCGTCTCCGGCAAGCTCGTGATCGTGAGCGCCGGCGGGCCTGACGGCAAATCGCTCGTCGCCTACGACAAACTCACAGGCGAGCGCGTGTGGAGCGGCGGCAACGAACTCTCGGCCTATGCCTCGCCGGTCGAAGCCACGCTCGCCGGCGTCAAGCAAATCCTCATCGTCAACGAAACGCACGTCGCAGGGCACGACGCCGAGACCGGCCAGCTCCTCTGGGAGTTTTCCTGGCCGGGCCAAAGCAACGGCGCGGCCAACACCTCGCAGCCGGTGGCGCTCTCCGACTCGCGGGTGTTCATCTCCAAGGGCTACGGCGTCGGCGCTACTGTGTTCGAAGTGCATCGCGGCGCGGACGGCGTATGGACGACCGAAGACGTCTGGGGCGGCCCCAAGCGTGTGATGAAAACCAAGTTCGCCAACATCGTGCTCCGCGATGGCCTGGCCTATGGCCTCGACGACGGCATCCTCGAATGCCTTGATCTCGACAAGGGCAAGCCGCGCTGGAAGAAGGGTCGCTTCAACCATGGCCAACTGCTGCGGGTGGGCGACCTGCTGCTCGTGCAGGCCGAGGAAGGCAAAGTGGCCCTCGTCGAAGCCACGCCCGAGGCCTATCGCGAGCTGGGCAGCTTCCAAGCCCTGGAGGGCAAGTGCTGGAACAATCCGGCCTTGGCCCAGGGCCGCTATCTCCTGGTTCGCAACGGCGAACAGGCTGCCTGCTACGAACTTCCGCTCGAACGCTAGCGAGCCACACCGCTCGGCCGCACACCCACTCCCGCCCGCCAATTTGCCGGTCGCAGGGGTAATCGGGGTATAGCGGGTTTTGCGGGGTCAGATTACGCTTGAGTTAGGCATTATGCCGATGGCATGGCATTTGTACCGCTTGGGTGGGGAACCTTTTTCACCCTACGGAGCAATGCCATGAAACCCAGCGGCACATCGAAACAGCACGATTCCCTCACTCACTCTCCCGACAAGGTCGACACCACGGAAGCGATCCGCGAGCGCCTTCAACTCCATCCGCATGCCAACTCGCAAGAGATTGCCGGCATGCTGGAACTCGATGGAGTCGGCGTGAGCTCCGAAGACGTGGAACGCGTTCGTAGTGAGGTGGGCGCCCACTGACCTCGAACGACGCGGCCGGGAGATAGGCGAATAACAACGCATGTCGATCGGTCCGCCCGAGGCAGCTCCCAAGCTGGTTTATCTCACGACGATCGCGGAGTCCGCCAAGGTCTTTTTACGCGGGCAGCTCGCCTACATGGCGCGGGCCGGATTCGAGGTCCACGTAGTTTCCTCTCCAGGACCCGAACTCGCTTGGATTGAGGAGCACGAGGGCGTTCCCGTTCATGCCTCGCCGATGGAGCGCGAGATCCGACCTTGGGCCGACCTCAAGTCGCTGAGTCGCCTCGTCCGATATTTCCGTCGCGCACGGCCGACGATCGTCAACGCCGGCACCACCAAAGGCGGTCTCTTGGGCATGATTGCGGCGCGGATCGCCGGCGTGCCTTTGCGCATCTATACGGTGCATGGGCTGCGCCTGGAAACCACGCTGGGCTGGAAACGCCGCGTGCTCGAGCTGACGGAGCGCATTGCCTCGAGCTGCGCTCATCGAGTGATTTGTGTGAGCCCGAGCTTGGCCAAGGCCTACGTGGGGCGCGGCCTCGCCCCGGCCGACAAGGTGTCGGTCATGGGGCACGGCACCATCAATGGAATCCAGGCCCAACGCTTCTTGCCCAACGACGCACGGCGGGCTGAAGCAGAACGCTTGCGCGGGCAACTCAGCTTGCCGGCCGACGCCCCGGTTGTCGGGTTCGTCGGCCGCCTCGTTCGCGATAAGGGCATCGCCGACCTCTACGCCGCGTTCCTCAAAGTGCGCGAACAATTTCCAGCCGCGCGGCTCCTGCTCGTGGGCAATTTCGAATCAGGCGATCCCCTGTCGCCGGAGACCGTCGCCAGCTTGCGAGCCGATCCAGCGATCATCTTCACCGGCCTGGTGCTTGATCCGGCGCCCTACTATCTGCTCATGAACGTCTTCGCGTTTCCGAGCCGCCGTGAAGGCTTTGGCCTCGTGGCGCTCGAAGCGGCGACCGCTGGAATTCCCGTGGTGGCCTGCCGCGCGACAGGCGTGGTCGACGCCGTGGCCGACGGGGTGACCGGCACGATCGTCGAGCCGCACGATGTGCCAGCGCTGGCCGACGCGCTCGTCCGCTATCTTCGCGATCCTGAGTTCGCCGTGCAGCATGGTTCTGCCGGGCAACAGCGCGTGCTTCGCGAGTTCACGCCGGAACGCGTCTGGGAGCAGACGCTCTCTTGCTACGAAAGCTTGCTGGCCGAGCGCGGGCTGCCGCTGCCTGCCGGCGCTGTGGTGCCGGCGCCGCTAGCGCTGCCGCAGAAGAGCGGCCGAGGCGTGGCGGTGCGCTAAGGCAATCGTTGCCCGCGCAGCTGCGGTTTTGTAGCAGTGGTTCGCGCCGCAGCCTTTGGCGCACGAAAAAAGCCCGGCCGCTCGGCAAGGAGCGTCAGCGGGCTGGCCACGGAGCAATCCCTGCTGTCGCGGACTGGGCGAGAAGATAGAGCTGCGCCTATCTCCTCCGCAACCCCCTCGAACGGAACGCGAAGCGAGCAAAGCGAAGACGATGGGCGGACGCACGCTTAGCCTCTGGAACTAAGCGGCAATTTCTGCGCGTGCAAGGCGACCATGCCATGAAGCCAGCGCCCCTGAGGTCGAGCCCCGGCCCCATCCGCGCAAAAAAATGCCCGGCGAGCATGCACTCGCCGGGCATCGTTGTTTTGCGTCTGCAGGCTGGCGGTCGCCGTTAGTCTTGGCCGGCGCCGACCGGCATTTCACGTGCAGCCACCGGCGTTTCGGTTGCCTTGCGCGGCGGGGGCAGTTCGCGTTCCACGCGGGCCAGCAGCGTGTTGAAGTCCTGGGCGAAGTCCTTCCAGAAGTCATTGTCGCGGAACTGCAAGGGGGGCACGCGTTCGCCCTTGGCCAAGTTCTGCATCGCACGGCGCATCCGCACCATGGGGCCGGCGAACCGGTTGCTCAAGCGGATGATGTCGATCACCACGATCGGCAGCAGAATCAGCGAGGCGACGAGCGCCGGGCCGAAGTGGAACCACATGTCATCGAGATGCCGATAAAACATCCGCGCCGGGCCCGTCAGCACGCGCCAGCAGAGCAGCATCAGCGTGACGGTCATTAGGCAGAGGAACCAGTACGTGATGCACCGCATCACCAAGGCGCCTTGCACCTTGTTGTCTACGAACAATTGCCGGCGCTTCATTCTGGCCATCTCCTGCGACTCCGCGATTTTGCTTTGCGGGCCGCTCCGTCACACCGAGCGGTCCGAGTGGTGGTTTGAAACGGGCGTTCGGGCACATCCGCCGTCCGCCACAATCCACGCTAGGTTAGCTTGCGGAATGGACATGGGCCGGTCATCGGCCCTGCTGGCCTAGAAAGATGCCTAGATCCGCCGGATATGCGGGCGAATCGGGCTGTAGGGCCGGGTGCAGCGGGCGAGAAGCGCCGTGCGCCGCTCGGGAGCTGCTACTTGAGCGCGATCGTGCGGGCCAAGGGCCGCAGCACTTGCTCGACTACGTAGTCCTGCACCACGTCGTGGCAGACGCCGGTCAGTCGCTCGAGCGTTTTGATGTAGGTGGTGTCGGGGCCCAGGCTGCCGTACTGCCGGGCCGTCACATACACGCTGAGCTGCTCTTCGGGGAACTCGCCGGTCCGCACCTGGTAGGCGTTGGTGCGCGTCTCGATGCTCACCCGGCACTGGGTGCGGCACTCTTCGTCGAGCGAGATCGTGAACGACGGCTCGTAGTTGATCACCGTGCTGGAGGGCATGTCGACCAACCGCTCGTAGGCAGGGCACATGCCAAGGGCTTCGGCCACGAGCTGGTTGTGGTTGCCACGGTAGGTGAAGTCGAAGCCGAATAACAGATCGAGGGCTTCGCAGTCGAGCGGGCTCACCGAAAGCATGTAGGGGGCGAGTTCGAGCACGAGGCGGTGCTGCTCGAGGGCGGTTTCGACCGACTCCGGATTGACCTGCCCCGAGCAAACGCGGCGGGGCTCGACGGTGGCCCAGCGATAGTGGCCGCCGTCCTTGTCTTCCTCCAGAACGAAGTCGCCTTTCTCGCGGCTATAGAAGTTCCGCATGGTGGGATACTTCTTCTGGATCCGCTCGAAGTAGTGTAGGATCGTCTCGCGGTTGTTCGGCAGCTCCATCTCCGTGCTCAGATTCATGTTGACATAGAAGTCATCACTGAGCGAGCTGTAGCGATTCATCCCCGAGCATTCCTCTGGCTAATCTCATCCGCGCTGGCTCGCGACCCAATCCGGACAGCTCTCGCTGCCCCCCGCATCAAGTCTTTGCCGACGGTAGTCGATTCGTAAGCGTTTCCAGCGTCATAGTATAGGACCGACGCGTGCAATCTGTCAAAGCAACGGCGCGGACGCTGCAATCGCGCAAGACGCAGGAAAAAACACGGCCGCTCGAGCTTGCGCTCGCAGTGTTCGAAACCGATCTCGGCTGGATCGCCATGGCCGGCCAAGGGGAGGTGTTGCACGCACTCGTGTTCGGGCAAGACTCGCCGCGCGAGGCGGCCGCGGCGCTGGAAGCCCGCGGGGGGCAGGCAGGCGCGAAGGCTTGGAAGACGCCGCTCGAGCGCCGCCTGAAGCGGTTCGCCCGCGGCGAGCGCGACGACTTTCGCGATGTGCGCGTAGCCCCCTTTTGGACCACGGAGTTTCAGCGGCAGGTGCTCGAACACTGCCGACGAATCGCCTACGGCGCGAAACGAAGCTACGCCGAATTGGCGACGTTGGCCGGCTCGCCGGGGGCCGCGCGGGCGGTGGGGAGCGTGATGCGGAAGAACCGCATTCCCTTGGTCATCCCCTGCCACCGCGTCGTCGGTTCGTCGGGCCTCGGCGGCTACTCCGGCGCTGCGGGACTGACGACGAAGCAGCTTCTGCTCGAACTGGAAGGCCGGGGGCGTTAGGCGAGATTTGGTCCGCACAGCGGACCCTACGTAGGGTCCGCTGTGCGGACCAAGGAACAGCGCTCGGGTGTGCTAAACCCGGCCCCTCCGCGCCGACCCCCAAAACCGCTACACTGGTTCATCCGTACAGGTAACGGAAGAACAGTTCAGGCATGGTGGTCGGCGGAGTGCGGCGATGGCAGCGCGCGTGCAAGTGGTGGCAGGGCCGGCGGGAGCAGGCAAAACGCAACGGCTTGCGCAGATCTATCGCCCGACGCTCGCGCAGGGCGTTCCGGGAGCGGCCCTATGGATCGCTCCCAACCATCGCACCGTGGCCGAGGTGCGCCACCAACTGCTCACGCCGGACTTGCGCGGCTGCTTTCGCCCCGGCATCGTCACCTTCGAGCAGTTTGCCGAGGCGGTGTTGCAGGCCTCGGACCGGCCGGTGCGGCCGCTCAGCCGGCTGATGAAGCGGCAACTTCTCGCGCAACTGGTCGACGAAGCGAATGATCGCCAGGAGCTCCAGTATTTGCGGCCCATCGTCGGGAGGCCGGGGCTGCTCGACTCGCTGGGCGACTTCATCGCCGAACTCAAGCGGCTGGAAATTTGGCCCGAGCATCTCGCGGCAGCCGGCGGCCGCCGCAACGCGCTGGCCAAAGATCGCGAGCTGGCGGCGCTCTATACGGCGTATCAAAACGCCCTCATTCATCATGAGCTGTACGACGCCGAGGGGCGGTTTTGGTCTGCGCGCGAGCTGCTGCGTTCCGGCCAGCGCAAGCCCTTCGAAGCGCTGCGCACCGTGGTGGTCGATGGCTTCGCTGACTTCTCACACACGCAATTCGAGATTCTCGAGTTGCTCGCGCCGCGGATCGAGCAACTCTTCGTCAGTCTGCCCCTCGAACGGGCGACCGCGCGCCATGACCTGTTCGCCAAACCGCAACGAACGCTCGAAGAGCTCGAGCGGCGTTTTGCCGGGCTGACGGTCGAGTGGCTCGAGCGGCCAGCGGCGCCCGTGTGGCCAGCGATCGATCATCTCGAACGCGCGCTGTTTCTCGAATCCGACGCGGCCAACGAAGTGCGCTCCGCTGCCGGCATCGAAGTGCTCGGCGCAGCGCAGGCGTTTGGTGAGATCGAAGTCGTCGGCCGGCAGATCAAGCGGTTGCTGAGCGTGGGCGACGGCGGGCTGCCGGTGCGCCCGGGCGATGTGGCGGTCGTGTTCCGTTCGACCACGGAAGCGGCCCCCTTGGTGCGCGAAGTCTTCGACGAGCTCGGCATTCCTTACGCGCTCGACGCCCGCCGCACTCTGCTCGACTGCCGCGCGATTGGTGCGCTGTTGGGGTTCCTGCGGCTCGAGGTCGAGGACTGGCCCTTCCGACAGGTGATCGCCGCCGTCGAGCAGACGTACTTCCAGCCCGAGTGGCCCGAGTGGAAGCAAGGTAAGGCCCGCGCGGCGGTCGACGAAACGATCCGCGAACTGCAGATCGCCGAGGGGCGGCTCGAACTGCTCGACGGGGTGCGTCGCTGGTCGGAACACGTGATCTCTCGAAACTCCGAGGCGACCAGCGAAGAAGATCCACGCGCTCGCAGCCGAGCCCGGCGGAGCGAACGGGCGAAGCTCGCGCGGCCGCTCGTCGAGCGACTGGCCGAAACGCTGCGCCGTTTGCCGCAACAGGCGACCTTGGCGGACTGGGCCGTGCAGCTCGGCCGGCTGGCTAGCGACCTGGGCGTGCGCGCGGTGGCCGCCACGGCAGTCACGCCAGAAGACCCCGGTCAGTCCGAACCTGATGCGCTCGAGCGGTTGATCGAAAGCCTCAAGACGGCCGATCGGCTCTTCGAATGGCTGGGTCAGCCGGCGCCGAAGCTTGATCGGCAAGAGGCGCTCGCGCGAATCGAAGACTTGGCCGACCACGAAGCCTGGCCCGGCGGCAGCGACGAGACGGGGCGGGTGCGCGTGTTGTCGGCGCTCAACGCTCGTGGCTTGCGCGTGCCCTACCTGTTTGTGGCTGGCCTTTCGGAGAGCGCGTTCCCGGCAGGCGAACGTTCAAGCGCCTTGTTCGGCCGGCAAGATCATAGTCGGCTTATGGCTGCCGGCCTGAAGCTGCCTCCCTGGGGCGCGCACAGCCAAGACGAAATGTTGCTGTTCTATGAAACGGTGACGCGAGCGACGCGCCGGCTTACGCTCAGCTATCCAGCCGTCGATGGCCGGGCCCAGCCGCTCTCGCCGAGCCCCTATCTCGACGACGTGCGGCGGCTGTTTGGCGAGGGGCTGCCGGGCGTGGTGGATGTCGATCTGCGGCCCGCGCCGTTGCAAGGCACTCCTGCCGGGCCCATGGATTTGCGGCTGCAAGGCATGCAGCGTGCGCTCGACGATTCGCCGGCGCTGCTGACCTCGCTGCGCCGCGAAGCGCCGAAGCCAGCGCCCTTTCCGGTCAGCACGCGGCCCGCGCGAGGTTCGCGCTCGCAACCAGCGCCAGGGCAGCGGGCTCTCTTCGCCTTGGAGCCCAGCGACGAAGCGGTCGCTGCGGCGCTCGGCAATCCGCGACTCCTAGACAACCTGCTCTCCGGTTTGCGGATGCTCGGCAGTCGGCAAGACCGCGAGCAATTTGGCCGCTTCGAAGGCCTGCTGACCGCGCCGGGCGTGTCCGCGGCGCTCGGACAAAAGTTCTCGGATAGTTTCTGCTGGAGCCCGACGGCGCTCGAGCAGTATCGCGCGTGCCCCTTCAAATTCTTCTTGGCCAAGGTGCTCGAGGTCGATTCGCCGGCGGATTTGGAACTTCAGGAAGACTATGGCCTGCGCGGCAACCTGCTGCACGCCGTGCTGGCCGACTTGCATCGCCGCATCAACAAGCGGGCAGGCGGGCCCACTTCTCCCTGCACGCTCGAACCGGCGGCGTTTCACGAGCTATTCGATGACTCGCTCTTGGAAGCCATTAAACGCTACGAAAAGGCGCCTCCGCTCGAACGGGCTTGGCGCGCGATCGACGCCGACCTCATTCGCCGCTGGGGACGCGACTATCTCGAACAACAGCAGCAATACGAGCTGGCCAGCGCCCCGCGCAAAGCGCCGAGCCCCGAGCGCTTCGAACTGGGGTTCGGCCCGAGCCGGCATCAAGCAGGGGCTGACGACGCCAGTGAAGGGCGGCCCCTCGAGCTCGAGCGCGGCGGCGAAATCGTGCGCATCGCGGGACGGATCGACCGCGTGGATGTGCTCGAGGATAACCAGCAAACACTGTTCGCCGTGGTTGACTACAAGTCGGGCCGCGCTCAACGCGTGCTCAGCGATATGAAGCGCGACGTGGCGCTTCAACTGCAGCTATATGCCATGGCCGTGCAGCAGTTGTTCTTTCCCGACCGCGCGGCTGTGCCGGCTCAAGCGGCCTACTGGTTCGTTCGCGAGGAAGGCTGCAAGAAGAGCTCGACCCTGCAGTTCGAAGCGGCCGACGAGAACGGCCTGGTCGCCGATCGCGAAGGCAAGAAGGGCCCGGTGATCGTCGATTGGCAGGAGCTGCAACAGAAGACCAAGGAACAGGTGTTCGCCCGCGTCGCCGGCGTCCGACAAGGGCAGTTTCCCGTCGTCAGCGTCGACGACAAATGCACCGGCCAGTGTGACTTTCGTACGGTGTGCCGCGTGAATCACGTGCGAGCGTTGGAGAAGGCATGGCAGTTTCCGGAACTACCGCCGAGCTGACCGAGCAGCAGCGGCTCGCGATCACCACGCGCGGCAAGTCGATCGGCCTCTCGGCCGGCGCCGGCTGCGGCAAGACCTTCGTGCTCACGGAGCGGTTCTTGTCGTACCTGGGGCCCGAGCAGGGCGCCGAACTGCACGAGCTCGTGGCGCTCACCTTCACCGATAAGGCCGCTCGCGAAATGCGCGAGCGCATTCGTAAGGCTTGCCGGCGCCAACTCGAGCATGCAGACGCCGAGCAAAGCCCGCATTGGCGGCGGCTCGTGCGCCAACTCGACACGGCCCGCATTTCCACGATCCACGCCTTCTGTGCCAATCTGCTGCGGTCGCACGCCGTCGAGGCGCAACTCGACCCGGCCTTTCAAGTGCTCGACGAGCTTGGCCAGGCGGCGCTGCAGCGAGAAGTGGTCGACGACGCACTGCGGCAACTGCTCGCCGACCAAGACGATCGGCTGATGCGCCTAGTATCTGCCTACACCTTCCGCGTAACGCGGCTGATGATCGACGACTTGCTGCGCAAACGGCACGACATCGATTTCGATCGCTGGGAAGGAGCAACACCGGAAGAACTGGTCGCGCGGTGGACGGCGTTTGCCGCTCAGGTCGAGGCCGACGCCGTGCGCCGGGTTGCGGAAACGCACGAGGCAAACGACACGGGCGAGCTGCTGCGCGGCGACATGCCGCACGACCCTAAGGCGCTCGAGCGATTCGAACGATTGGCGGATCTCCTGCAACTGCTCATGCGTGGCGATGGCACTTCGGCGACGTTGGCTGAGATCCAGGAGCTAGCGAAGGTCCAAGGAATCCCTAAAAAGTCGTGGCCCACCGAGCAGGTCTACGAAGCCTGCCGCGACACCTTCACCGCGCTGCGCAAGGTTTGCGGCAAGGTCGTCGAGTCGTGCGATTTCGATCCCGCCAAGGCGCTGCCATCGGCCGAGGCCGGCTTGGGACTGCTCAGCCTGTTGCGCCAGATTGCCACGAACTACGACAACGAGAAACGCGATCAAGGCTTCCTCGACTTCGACGACCTCATGGTTCACGCTGCCCGCCTGCTCGAGAGCGACGAGCATGGCCTGCGTCAGCGCTTGGCGAAGCAACTGCGGTTGCTCCTCGTCGATGAGTTCCAGGACACCGATCAGGTGCAAGTGAACTTGATCAAGGCGCTCTGCGACCGCCAACACACCGACGGCAAGCTGTTTTTCGTCGGCGATCGCAAGCAGTCGATCTACCGCTTCCGGGGCGCGAAGCCGCAGGTGTTCCACGAGCTACGGTCGGAACTCCATGACGGCGGCCGGCTCACGCTGTCGCACAACTTTCGCAGTCAGCCGGCGATTCTGCACTTCGTCAACGCGCTCTTCGCCGACGAATTCGAGGGCGAAGCGCCGCTCGTGCCGCGCCGCGAACAAGTCACCGCCGAGCCGGCGATCGAGTTTCTGTGGAAGCCGGTCGAGGATCGCCGCAACGATCCAGGCGCCATCGACGCCAGCCGCAAGGCCGAAGCTGATTGGATCGCCCGCCGCCTGCGCGGCATGATCGATCGCCAAGAACCGCTTTCGGCCCACGCCCGCGGCCAATCGCCCGAGGCCCGCCCGGTGCGACCCGGAGATATCTGCATCCTGCTGCGAGCGCTCTCCGACGTGCAGCACTACGAGCAAGCGCTCGAAGCCCACGGGCTCGAGTACTACCTCGTCGGTGGATCGGCGTTTTACGCTCAGCAAGAAGTCTTCGACCTGCGCAACCTGCTGCGGGCTGTCGAGTGTCCGGCCGATACTGCGGCGCTGGCCGGGGCGCTGCGCAGTCCGTACTTCTCGCTTTCCGATGAAGCGCTGTTCTGGCTGTCGCAGCACCGCGCGGGCTTGCGCGAGGGACTATTGGACTCTCCGCTGCCGAGTGAACTAGAGGCGGACGATCGCCAGCGCGCCGCGTTCGCCGCCGACGTGCTGCGTGAACTCGAACGCGTGAAGGATCGGCTGCCGGTCGCTGAATTGATTCAGCGGGCGCTCGCGCTGACCGGCTACGACGCGCTGCTCCTGGCCGAGTTCCTGGGACAGCGAAAACTTGGCAACCTAAGGCAGCTCGTGGGCCATGCTCGCGTGCTTGATAGCGCGGGCGTCTTCAGCCTGTCTGACTTCGTGACGCAGTTGACCGAGAACCTGGCCAGCGAGCCGCGCGAGGCCCAGGCCGCCACGCATGCTGAAGACGCCGACGTGATTCGCCTAATGACGATCCACCAGGCCAAGGGGCTCGAGTTCCCCGTGGTGGTCGTGGCCGATCTCGATCGCCGGCCGAACACGCAACTCTCGCCCGCGGTGTATCACCCAGAGCTGGGGCCGCTGGTGCGCTCGTCGGCAGTGGAAGCAGACGCAGAGGAAGAAGACGAGCAAGGAAATCAGAAGAAGGCGAAAAAGAAGCCGCGCTCGGGGCACGATCTGTTCCGCGTGGATTACGAGGCCGAAGAAGACGAAGAGGCGCTGCGGCTGTTCTATGTGGCCTGCACGCGCGCGGCCGACTATCTGATCCTGTCGAGCGCGCGGTTCGAAGGCAAACCTTCGAGCCCGGCGATGAAGCTGCTCGCCCGCCGCTTCGATCTAGACAGCGGTGAACTGCTCGTCGCATTGCCAGACGAATTGGCCGCGCCGCAGGTGCTAGTGACGAATACCGAGCCGCCGCTCGACAGCCGCACTTCGCAGCGGCGCGCGCGCGTCGATCCCGTGCGGGCGGCCGAACTTGTCGATCAGGCGACCGCTGGCGCTGCGCCAGTGAGCGTTGCGCCGGTGGCGGTCGATGGCCGTGCGCTGCGGCAGTTTTCCTTCTCGCAGCTCAGCGGCCTGCTCGAGGCGGCCGAGCCTGCGGTCGACGAGGAGGAGCGGAACGACGGCGGCCGCGGACGCGGCGCAGGCGGTCTTCGCCTGGGAACGCTGGCGCATGCGTTGCTCGCCGAGTTTCCTTGGCCCAGCGCCGACTGGCTCTCCGCGCGGCTCAGCCGCCAGGCCGAAATGTTGGGCGCCGGCAGCGCCGAACATCAGGCGGCCGCGCTCGACATGCTGCGGCGGTTCGATCAGATGCCGTCGGCCGCCGAGTTGCGGTCGGCCAAGGTTCGGCACGCGGAGCTCGATTTCCTGCTGGCCTGGCCGCCCGGTGCGCCGACGGGAGGCATCAACCTGTGGGGCGTGATCGACGCGCTCTATCAAGACGCCGCTGGCGATTGGCACCTGCTCGACTACAAGACGAACGCCATTCCCGCAGGCGGGCCAGCCAGCTTGCTCGAGCGTTATCGCCTGCAGATGCTGGTGTATGCGCTCGCGGTTGAGTCGCTGCTGGGGCGGCCGCCGGCCAGTGTGAGGTTGGTGCTGCTTGATGGCGGCCTCGAGCTTCCGGTAGTCTGCGACGCCGCGGCGCTCGATCAGGCCCGCCGTGAGATCGACGCCGCGCTCGCAAAACTGCGCGGAACGTGAACGACGACCTACGACGAACCCAAAGAATCAATGCAGCGCCGATGAACGTGCTCCTTCTTAGTGGCGATCTCACCGTGGCCTCGCGGCTTTCCCATGAAGCGCGCGAGTGGGGGGGCGGGCTCGCCTGGAATCCCTCGGCAACTGGCTTGGCCGCGCGGGAAGAAGCGTCGACAGCGGCGCTCGTGGTGCTCGACCTGGCGACCAACGGCCTCGACATTCCGGCGGCCGTGGCCGCGTTCAGGGCACTGCCGACGAAGCCGGGCGTGGTCGCCTTTGGCCCGCACGTGCATGAGGCGCGGCTCGATGCTGCGCGCAAGGCCGGTTGCGATCTGGTGTGTTCGCGCGGGCAGTTTCACTCGCAAGCCAGCGTGATCTTGCGCCGCTGGCTCGACAGCGAGAATCAACCGCCGGCGGCTTCTTGAGCGACGATTGGCTGCGGAGCATCAACTGCTTCGGTAGCGGTTTCCGTCAACTGCTCGACGGGCGGCAGCGCTCCCGCGGGCGGCTCGTCGAAGTGAAGTTGGTCGAGCTCCGCGCCGTCAACGCGAAACCGCAGCAGCAGATAGATCGCGGTGCCGGCGGTCAGCACGTAGCTCGGCAGGTAGGCGTTCGTCACGAGCCAAACGCCGTTCGACCAAAACGTGATCGCGCGCAGGCCAAACGGCAGGTCGCCCACCGTATTGAGCCAATCCGCGCCAGCGCCCCAGCTCACGGTCCACAGCGCCAAGTGCAGCGTGACGGCCGCAAGTACGCTGATGCCCACGTAGCCCGCCACGCCGACGAGCGCCGCGAGCGCCACATAGCCGACGAATCGCAGCACGCTGTCGAACACGTAGCTGTAGGTACGGCTCACCGCGTCGAAGGCGTCGCCGCCGTCGACGCTGATCGCCGCCCACAAGAGCGGCCAGCCCAGCGCGAGCCCGATCACGAGCACCGCCGCCGCCAACGCACCGATGAGCACCAGTGGCCAGACAATGCCTGCGAACGCGAGTCCAACGCTCGATCGCGCGAGCAAACCGAGTAAGGCGGCCGGCACGGTGATCAGCAGCAGGCCAACCGTCGGCAGCCAGGGCGCCCCCTGATACGACGCCAACCGCCGGCGCACGAACCGCAACGTCGCGCCGAAGCCGATGCGTTCCTCGCGCACCAGTTCGAGCGCCGCCCGCCGCGTGATGATGGCCGCCGGCCAGGCCCACACGATCACGCCCCAAGCCAAGCAAGCAAGCAGCGCGAACCACTCGCTCGCCGGCTGGTCGATGCGCAATAGGCTCGAGAAGCCGAGAACCTGCGGAGCGATCGCCGGCACGCCGCGCGGCAAGAGGAAATCCGTGCCCAATAGGCCGCCCACCTCGAGGGAGTGTCGCGCCCATGGTCCGGCGGCATAGGCGTCCAAAGTCCCTGCCGCCTCCGCGGGACGCAGCGCGCCCGCGATGCTCATCCACCCCAAGCCGCACACCAGCGTTGCCGCCGCGGCGATTGCCAGGGTCCGCCCGCCTGCGGCAAGTCGGCCGGCGCGCACCAGCAGTTGTCCTGCCGAAATCTCCGGCAGATCGAGCCGCTGGGGCGGAAGTGGGTCCATGCCTGGCCTCGAGAGGGAAAAGGAAAAGAGTCGGCATTATACGACTCAGACGGACGGCGAAAACCCGTGTGCGGCTATTGGCCGCAGGCCGAAACGCGCGCCGGGCCCCGTAGATACCCCAAGGCGATCGCAGCACCGCCAGTGCAGGGCTTTACTTGGCCTGCTGCCCTTCCATCGAGTAGATGGCCAGGTGCTTGCCGTCGGGGCCGACCCACTCCTTGATGTGGAACACGCCCTCGACCGCCACGGGATAGATCGTGTAGTCGGCCGTTTTGCCGGGGGCCATTTCGATGTACACGCAGTCGTAGAGGGCTGCGCCCGGGCCGAAGCAGCATTCCATGTTGTCGCGCACGAGCACGAACTGCTTGATGCCGGTCTGCTGGAAGCTCGGCAGAATGAATCCGCGCAGCCGCACGTGCTGGCCTTCGAGCGCTTCGATGTTGGGCGTCAGCATTGAGCGTTTGAAAGGATCGCCCTTCTGCATCTCGAACTTGAGATCGTCGAAGGTGATGTCCCGCGTGCGGCCGGCGACCGCGCCCCGGCTGAGCCGCGTGGTGTTCGGCTCGATCTTGACGGGCTCGACCTTCGCCGGCTCAGGAGCAGGCGGCGCTTTGTCTGCCTCGGCCGGCGCAGGGCTGGGGCTAGCGGCCACGGTCTCGACGGGGGGCGTCGTCGATGACTGTTTGTCGGCACCGACTGGCGGCTCGGCCGAAGTCGTCGGTGACGGCGTGACTTGGGGCTGCGTAGAGGGCGCCGCGTCTTTAGAAGCTTTGGGGCTCGAGGCCAGAGGCTCTGCACAGCCCGCCAGTCCCAGTGCGAGCGCAATCAGCACCGCCGGAAAAGCGCCTCGGCACAGTGTCTGATGGATCGTCATGATTTGGGTCGGCCAGCATGGGCCTGCCGCGAATGCGCGTCGCAGGGGGGCGCTCCTTCCTTGGTTCACGGGCCGTTAGCGAACGTGATCGGCGTCGAGGTGGTAGATCGCTTGCCCCAAGCCCTCGCTGGCAGAGCCCACGCCCACATGGAACGTGCCCGCCAGGCGAAAGAGCCCGGCATGGAAGTCGATCGTCAGCGGGCTCTTGAGCTTTACCTGGATGCGGTCGGTGATCTTGGGATTGCCGCCGAAGCAGCAATCTCCCTTGTCGCGCACGAGCACGAACTCGCGAATGCCTTTGGTCTGCAGGCCCGGATAGACATAGCCTTTGATGAACACTTGCTGGCCGTCGAGCTGGCGGGCCGAAGGCGGAATCGTGCCCGGCTTCTCCGAATCTTCCGGCTGCAGTTCGGCGTAGCTGATTCGCTGGAATCCTTCAGGCACCTCGGTGGCGTAAACGTAGCCATGCCATCCCCAGCCGCCGACGAGGCAGGCAAGCGAAAGGAGCGTGCCCAGGCGGGCAATGCCGGCGCCGGTGAGCTCGTTCTGATGTTCGCGGATCGACCGCATGGCATGGATGCCGAGCACCAGACCGACGAGTGCGAGTAATCCGAAGCCCGGGCTGAGGAAGTTGAGTAGACCGAGCACGCCGAGGATCAAACTAACGACGGCCGTCGAGCTAAGCGCCTTGTAGGGCTGGTACTCGGCCGCTTCGAATTCGCCGCCGGTGGATGCGTGAACGTCAGTGCTCATGAGTCGCTCGAACGCCGCAACGAGACGCTACAAACCCGCCTGCCAACGGTGGCGCGGCTTCACCTGCCCTCTATTCTAGTCGGCCTGCTCCGGCAGGCCACCGATCCCCAGCCTCTCAGGCAACCGAAATCGGCAGGTCGCCGCCCGCATGTACTACGTAACGTCCTGCCGAATTAGCTGGGCAGGCGGGCCCCGGCCCCCTTGAGGATCAGCCAAAACACGAGCAACAGGCCCAACCCCGCGGCCAGCGGCGTGGCGATTACCCACATCGTTGTGCCGCGATCGACAGTGCTGGGTGCGGCTGCCCTGGCCTGGGCCAGGGGAATCGCGGGAATCGTGGGCCGCTGGGCGACTGCTGGGCTGGCGGGCTGGACGGCGGGCGCCACGTTGGCCGGAGCGGGCGAGGCCCCCGGAATCACCAACGTGGAAGAGGTGCCATCGTTGAACGGCGGGCTCGCGGGCGGCACGGCGGCAACGGCGGCCGGCGCGGGCGTCTCTTGCTTCGCCGTCTCAGCATCAACCGGCTTCTCTTCGGTCTTTGGTTCGGCCGAGGCAGTCGCTACCGGAACGGCATCCGCGTTTTTCGACTCCACGGCAGCCTCAGCCACCGGCTCCACCGCAGGAGTTGCCGCACTCTCCGGCGGCGGCACCTTCCCATCGACCACCGGCACGGCGCCAACCGGGAAAAAGCTGTTGGCCCGCTTCACGGCATCCGGATCGATCTTTTCGAGCTCCGCCAAGTATTCCTTGGCCTTGGGTTCCGGCGAGGCCTGCAAGAAGTTGATTACCGGCACCCGCACCCAACTCGACTTCTCGTCGGCCGTTTTGAACAGCTCGACCAACCGATCGGTGGCCGACCAGTCTTGCCAGCGAGCCAGGTCGGGAATTACCAGATCGGCCAAGTCGGGGCGATCGAGAATGTTGCGCAAGCCTGCGAGCAGCTTCTCCCGCGGCAGCGTGTTCACCTCTTGGCCGTGAACGCGGAGGGCGACGATCGCGGCGTAGGTGTCGGTGTACTCGGCCTTCTTGTTCTTGAGGAACTCGTCTTCGACGAGCTGCATGCCCTCGGGGCCCTTGAGCATCAAATAGGCGTTGATCGCGGCGTCGAGCCCTTGCTTCACCTGCCGGTCCGGGCTCTTGAGCATTCCTTCGAGCAACGGAATGTCGGCCGGAGTGCCGGCGATGCCAAGCATTGTGAGATACAGCCGGCGGCGGCTGGCCGGAATGTTCGTGTCTTGGACCCAGGCCACGAGCTTGTCGTGCGGCATGCGGTCCTTGACTTGCTTCACTTCGGGGAAGGGCGTCTTGGCGAACTCGTCGTACGAGTCGCGGGCGAGCAGCTCGTCTTTGTTTTCCAGGTAGTCGAGAAAGAACGCCAGCCGCTCGGGCTGAGGCTTGCCGATCAGCGCCGGCAGCTTGCCAAGGTATTCAACGGCCGTCTCCGAGAGCTGAATAGGGGTCGACCAGGCCAGGTTGGTGGGGTCGATGCCGGTGATCAGAAACGTCGTGTCGCGCGGCGCTTCGCCAAAGTACACCGTCTCGACCGACTTAGCTCCCTTGAGCAGATCGCCCCCCTTGATGACCTGAGTGATCTCGAAGGTCGTTTTGTTCGAGCCAGGGCTCGCTTCGCTGGGGCCGCCATCGAGCAGGTCGACCTTGGGAGGCGCTTCGACCAATTTGGCCAAGACCACGACGTCCGACTTCTCGATCTCCTCGCTGAAGGTCATCTGCACGGCGCTGCAGAAGGGGCATGCCCGCAGGCCGGTCCATGCGCCCAGAATGCCCACGGCCAGCAAGGCCACCGAAGCCAAACGTCGTAGATCGCTCATCGTTCTCGCCACTTCTCCTCAGGCCCGTGGCCCGATGGGGTATTGCTTGTTGCGGGTGGTGCGTCTGCGCTGCGCCGGACACACCCTACGGGGCAATCTGCCAACAACCGCAATCGCGCTTCATTAGCCCCCGGCGAGTCGCCGGGGGGAATTGCGTATCACGGCGTCTCGCTGAGCGCCTTCCCCACGTCGGTCCGGTACGCGGCTAGCGCCGGCAGGTAGCCCACCAGCGAGGCCAGCACGATCAGCCCAGGAATCAAGATTAGCTCTTTCACGTCGACCTGAAAAGCAGGCGCCACCACGCCCGTGTAGGCCGTAATGACGGGGCTAAAGGCCGCGAACAGGATGTGCCCCAGCAGCCAACCCGCCAGGCCACCGCCGAGCGACAGCAGGATCGACTCCAGCAGTACTACGTTCATCACCGTTCGCCGGCTCGCGCCCAGGGCCCGCATCACGGCGATCTCGTGGCGGCGCTCGCTCATCGAGTTGTAGATGCTGACGAGAATACTGATCCCGGCCACCACCACGATCAGCACGGTAAGCGCCAGCAGCACCATTTGGAGGGGATCGACGAACAAGCTGAACAGCGAGGTGATTTCTCGAACCGGCAGCACCGCTTGCGCTACCTGCCCCTCGTTGATCGTGTTGACCAGGGCCGGCGTGACCAAATCGTTGGTCGTTCGCACGAGGATCGCGGTCACCTCGCGCTGCGATTCGGGCAACGGATCGTGATGATGGTGGTGGCCGTGATCGTGCCCGTGGGCATGGTCATGCGCATGGTCATGGTCGTCGTGCGCGTGATCGTGTGTCGCCGCTTGCTTGGGCGCCGCCGCGGCAGTCGTTGCCGTTGCGGCCGGCGCCGGCTCATGTGCGTGGTCGTGATCGTGCCCCTCGTGATCGTGGGCATGATCATGCGCGTCGGCAGCCGCAACGGGGGGCGCGCCAGCCGGAGGCGGCTTGGGCGTCTCCGGCTTGGCGTGATCGTCGAGCAGGTAGAAGCCTTCGATGTTGATGAACAGCGCGCGGTCGCTCGGCGTGCCCGTGGGGGCGAGAATTCCGACCACGGTGAACGGATCATGCACGTGGCCGTCTTCAGCCCCGTGCGACGGCTGGAAAGTGTCGCCGATCTTGAGCCCCGTGCTGCGGGCCACGGCCGACCCGATCACCCCCTCGAAATAGTGCGCGGGGTCGAAGTTCCGCCCCTCGGCGAACTCGTATTTGCTGCCCGTGTTATAGTCGTAGGTGTAGTCGTTGAACATTTCGCTGGGAACGCCGACGACGCGGAACTCGCCGTAGAAGTCGCCCATGCAGACGGGAATTGCCTGGGCCGCGTAGCCCTTGAACTGCCCGTCGCGAAATTCCTTGTAGTACGACCAGGGAATGTTCTCGATCGGCCGGCTGAGGTGGAACACCGTGTTCAGCACGAGCTGCAGCGGGCTGCCTTTCGCGCCCACGATCACGTTGTAGCCCAGCGAGGAATTGCGCTCGAAAGAGTCGGTCACCACGGTCTTGATGACCAGCACCGCCACGACGAGCATCACGCCGAGCGCCATCGACAGCGCGGTCAGCGCCGACGCCAGCGACCGCTGCTGAATGCTCCGCCAGGCAATCATCCACAAGCTCATCGTTGGGCTCCTTCCAACCACGGAGACAAGGAGGCACGGAGAGTACGAGCGCCAACCACAGAGCCGCCAAAACAACCCAAGAAACAAACGATCAAAGTCACGTAGCAATCCCGTGCAACGGCTAAAGTCTTCAACGGCATCTCCGTGCCTCCGTGTCTCCGTGGTGCAATCAAACGTTGCCTAAGCCGCGGTCAGCACACGGTTGAGCTGATCGAGCCGCTCGACGCGGTCGAACTGCCCCGACACGTCGGCCGTGTGCGTCACCAGCACGAGCGACACGCGGTCCTCGCGGCAGGTTTCTCTGAGCAGGTCGATCACCTGCTGCTGATGCTTGGCGTCGACGCTGGCGGTGGGCTCGTCGGCCAGCACCAGCTTGGGCTTGTTCACCAGGGCCCGCGCCACCGCCACGCGCTGCTGCTCGCCCACCGAGAGCGCCGCAGGCCGATGCGCCAGTCGAGCGCCCAGGCCCACGCGTTCGAGCAACTTACGGGCCCGAGCAGCATCGGCCGGCCGACCCGAGAACGACATGCCGAGCAGCACGTTCTCGAGGGCCGAAAAGCCCGGCAGCAAATTGAACGTTTGGAAGACGTAGCCCAAATGCTGGGCACGGAAACGATCGCGGGCCGGCTCACTCAGTCGGCTGATGTCGGTGCCGGCGATCCGCACCTCGCCTTCATCGGCCTTGAGAATGCCGGCCACGATGTGCAGCAGCGTGGTCTTGCCGGAGCCGCTGGGCCCGACGAGCACCATCTGCTCCCCCTCGGCCACCGCGAACTTCTCGAGATCGAGGATCGGCAGCGGCGAGCCATCAGGCTCGCGAAACGCCTTGCGAACATTGGTGAGCTGTAACATGTCCCCTCCCGCATGCTAGCGGCCGCCTTCCCTGCGCCCCGACCAAGCCCTATTCCTTACCTGTTTGTACGCTACGGCGGAAGACCTGGTCGGGCGAGAAGCACGAGAAGGCGGATCTTTTTTACCGCAGAGGACGCGGAGGACGCAGAGAACACAAGGAGCCTTCGCTAGACGAATCCTCTCAGCGTCCTCTGTGTCCTCTGCGGTTAATCCTTGCCGGAGGGGACGCTAAGCCGATTCCAGGCCGTATTCGTGCAGCTTTTTCCGCAGCGTATTGCGGTTGATGCCCAGCCGCGCGGCGGCTTTGATCTGCACGTTGTCGCAGTCGTTCATCACCTGCACGATCAGTTCCCGCTCCACGCGGTTGACGATCTTCGTATACAGGTTGTCTTCCTGCGGGCCGGCCCCGGTCACGCCCTGCTGCACGAGTTCGAACGTGAGCGATTCGAGGTCCATCGTCCGCCCCTTGCTGGGGCGCGGCTTCTCGGTGCCCAGCACCGCCTCGGGCAGGAGCTCCGTGGTCAGCTCGTCGCCGGTGGCCATTACCACGGCCCGCTCGATGTAGTTTTGCAGTTCGCGGACGTTGCCCGGCCAGTGATACTCCTGCAGCGCCTCGAGGGCCCGGCGGTCGATGTGGGCGACGTAGCGGTCGTTTTCCTCGTTGTAGATATTGAGGAAATGCGCGACCAAGTCGGGCACGTCTTCGCGCCGTTCGCGCAGCGGCGGAATGTTGATCGGCACCACGTTGAGCCGGTAGTACAAGTCCTCGCGAAACCGCTCGGCGTCGACCTCTTCCATGAGATCGGTGTTACTCGCCGCGATGACGCGCGTATCGACGCGGATCGTGGCCGTGTCCCCCACACGCTCGAACTCGCGCTCCTGCAGCACCCGCAGCAGCTTTACTTGCAGCTTCGGCGTGGTGCTGTTGATCTCGTCGAGGAAGATCGTGCCCGTGTGGGCGGCCTCGAAACGTCCGGTGCGATTGTTCACGGCCCCGGTGAAGGAGCCGCGGACGTGGCCGAAGAGCTCGCTCTCGAGCAAGCTCTCGGTGAGTGCGCCGCAGTTTACCCGCACGAAGGGCCCGCTGGCTCGCAGGCTGAGCTGATGCACCGCCTTGGCGATGAGTTCCTTGCCGGTGCCGGTTTCGCCGAGCAGCAGCACCGAGGCGTGGGAGCGGGCGACCTGCCGCGTGGTGCGGTAAACCCGCTCCATGGCCGGGCTCGAGCCGATGATGCCGACGATCGGTGGGCCGGTTTGCGGCCCGTCGAGTGAGCGGAAGGGAGGCGTCATGCGTGCCGCCATCCTGGCGTGATCCTGCTCGCCGCTTGCCTGAGAGGCTTGTCCACAAGCTGTTTTCGGGAATCGAATTGGTCCGCACAGCGGACCCTACGTAGGGTCCGCTGTGCGGACCAACAAGGAGGGCAAGGATCTCTGAAGTCCGCCATCATGGGTCGCGTTTCCCTACGACAGTCCCGTTAGTTTCCGTTGGCTGCAGCGGCTGCCGCACGTGGCGCCTCGAGCGCGTCGAGCAGCGACGACAGCAGCCGTTGCTCTTCGGCCGCTTCACCCTGGCTCGCGTGATACCGATCGTATTGCGCGAGCAGTTGGTCGGTGGTCAGCAGAATGCCGTGCCGGCGAATGCTGTCTTTGAGCGCGGTGAGAGCCAGTTCTCGCTCCGGCATCGGCGCCAAACTGTTGCCGATCAGCTCTACCAGACGCCGCTGAGCGGCCGGAGTGCCAAGCGCGCCCAGCGCGCGAATCGTGCCTTCACTGCCAACTGCCTGATCCATGCGGGCGAGCAGAGCGAGCTCGGCCGTCCGCAGATCGAACCAAGGGCGGGGGTTCTCGACCAGGTTCCCAAGGGCCTGCACCGCCAAGTCGCCTTGCTCGCGGCGGGTGGGGGCTGCGGTGACGCCAGCGCCGGCCTTGGCCAGCAGCCGCTCGAGATAGCGCTCGAAGATCGGCTCGGTGACCGGAACCACGTTCGCAACGGTATACGGATCGCGCTCGTACGGATCGAGCGGCGAACGATCGCGCTTCGGCAGCCACATCAGACCGACCGGCAGCGTGGCCGTGCGGCGATCGCGGCGCAGATTCTTGAGCGTGTCGTAGGCACAGGGATCGGCCAGGGCCTCGTGCAGAAGCACGAGTTCGACATCGGCCGAAGCGATTGCCGCCTGATAGGCCTCGGCGCCGGTCGCCACGACAATCGGCTCGTAGCCGCGAGTCGCCAGCCAGGCCCCCAGGTCGCGGGCATCGCCGAGCAGCGGATGGGCGACAACGGCCCGCCGCACCCCTTGGCCGGTGGCCAAATGCCGCAGCGTTTCCGCAACTGCACCAGCGCCGGTGAAGGGATCTTGCGGATCGAGGGCCAACACCGCGGACACAGCGGCGTGCTGCAGACGCCGGTCCGCCGTGCGAGTTGCGAGCACGAGCGGCGCCGGCTCCCCGCTACGGCCTGAGACAGCGCCTGCCCAGCCGGATTTTCCTAAAGCAGAAGCCAAGGCAGCCGCGGCGCTGAAGCGCTGGCTTTCGAGAGCCAACGCCAGAGCGGCATCCAAATCTTCCGCAGGCACCGTGGTGGTCAAAGTCGGCTGAGGGCCGAATGCCTGCAACCCAGCAACGAGCGCCTGGCGACGGTTTTCATCGCTCGGGTCGGCTTGCGCTAGGTCAGCGGACAGTCGGGCGGCGGTCAGATCGGCTGCTTGGCGCGGAGTGACGGGCGCGGGCACGCTCGCCCCCTGCGCCGGGTCCCACTGCCAAACCGTCACGAATCCGCTCACGTCGGCCGCAGGCAGCCGACCCTCAGCGAACCATTTTCGAACCTCATGCTCGAGCGTCTCGCGAGCTTCGGTAGGCGTGACCGGGCCGCCCTTCCAATTCGCCAGGGCGCGGAGCGCCGCGGCATGAACGTCCGCCGGGGCCGCTTCATCGGCCGCTGCGCCCAGGATCGCCGGACCTGCCTCACCGGGCGACAACTGTCCCAACACCTCGATGACCTGAGCTTCGAGCGGCGCGTTGCCTGAGTCGAGCACGCCCAGCAAAGGGGGCACAACCTGATCGCCCATGGCCACCAACCCGGCGCGGGCCTGTGCGTGCTGCGCGGCCTGAGCTGGATCGGCCAGAATCTTGATGAGCGGCGCTACCGCGGCCGGGCCAAGCACGCGCAGTTGATAGGCGGCGGCCCGCCGTTCATCGAGTGTAGGCGCGCCCAGTTGATCCACAAGTCGACCGATCCGCGCGGGGTCGACGGCGGCCGCATGCACCGCGGCGTCGACGGCGTCGGCAAATTGGCGGCCAGCCGGCGCGAGCTCGGGCGCCAGGCCTAATTGCACGATCGTGCCCGGGCCGAAGCGGCGGGCCAGCGCCCGCAGTTCTTCGGGCGGAAGGTTCGCCGCCAGCAGTTTGTCGACAAGTGGTTTGGCCAGCACGGCCCGCTTCCGCGACACGAGCACGCTCGCCGCCTGCACCAGTTCGACGGGCGACTGCGGGTTCGAATCGAGTACCGCGATGACCAACGGATCGGTCTCGGGCGGCGTTGGCTCGGCGGCCGGCGCCTCCTCCGCGGCTTTGCCAGCGGCCTTCGCGGCTGGCTCAGCCTTCGGCGCTTCGGCGCTCTTCGCGTCGTCCGATTTCTCGTCGGCTTCGTCGGCCTTGGCGTCCGCTGTTTTGGGGCGTTCCTTGGTCGCCGGCTTGGCGCGGCGCATGCCTGCCTGCGCCCAGAGATCGGTGCTTCGCAGCGAGATCGTGGTCGACAGCGCGGCGAACAGGATGCAGACGATGAGCCGTTTCATGACTGACTCAGGAGGTAAGCAACGGGGACATCAGTCCGTGGTTTGGGCAGCCAGCTTCCGTTGCCAATGGTCGACTTGGCGGGCGACCTCCGCCGGGGCCGTGGAGCCGTAGCTGGCGAACGCCTGCACGGCCCGCTCCGCGCCGAGCACGCTGCGGACCGCGGGATCCAGCGCGGCGTCGGCCTGCTGCAGCTCGGCGTCGCTCAACTCCGCGAGCGGAACGCCCCGCTCCATGGCCGTTCGCACCAGACGGCCGACAACGCCATGCGCGGTGCGCAGCGGAGTGCCGGAGCGCACGAGGCGCTCCATGAGCGTGGTCGCGTCGAGGTAGCCGCGGTCGAGATCGGCCGCGATGGTTTCGCGATTCAAGCTGGCCCCGGCCACGAGCGGCGCGGCCAGCTCTAGGCAAGCGTTGACCGTGTCGAAGGCGTCGAACAGCGGCGGCTTGTCTTCTTGCAGGTCGCGGTTGTAGGCCAGCGGCAGGCCCTTGATGAGCACGAGCAGCGCCGTGAGGCTGCCGATCACGCGGCCCGTTTTGCCGCGGACAAGCTCGAGCACGTCGGGGTTCACCTTCTGCGGCATGATCGACGAGCCGGTGCAGAACGACTGCGGCAGCGCGAGGAAGCCGAACTCCGTGGTCGACCACAGAATCCACTCCTCGGCCCACGCGCTCAGATGCTCGGCCACGAGGCTCAGGCAGAAGACGAACTCGACCACGAAATCGCGGTCGCTCGACACGTCGATGCTGTTGCTGGCTACGCTGTCGAACCCGAGCCGGTTTGCCACGTTGTGCCGGTCGATGGGTAGGCTCGTGCCGGCCAGCGCCGCGGCGCCCAGGCTGAGCACGTTTGTCCGCTTGCGGCAGTCGGCCAGCCGCCCGCAGTCGCGCTCGAGCTTTTCGCACCAGGCCAGCCACACGTGGTTGGCCAACACCGGTTGGGCCCGCCGCAGATGGGTGTAGGCCGGCACGACTACGCCTTCATCCTGAGTGCAGCGGCCGACAAAGGCCTGCTGCAGGTCGACGAGCCGGCGGTCGATTTGGTCGATAGAGTCGCGCACCCACAGCCGCAGATCGGTGGAAACTTGATCGTTGCGGCTGCGGCCGGTGTGCAGCTTGCGGCCCAGGTCTCCCGAGCGGGCGATCAAAGCCTGCTCGATGTGCATGTGGATGTCTTCGAGTTCGGTGCGGAACTCGAAACGGCCTTCGTCGATCTCGCGGCCGATGGCCTTGAGGTGCGCGGCGATCTCGTCGGCTTCCGACGAGGTCAGCAGGCCCACATCGGCCAGCATGCGGGCATGGGCCGTAGAGCCCAAGATATCGTGCCGGTAGAGCCGGCGATCAAAGCTAATGCTTTCGGTGAACTGCTCGACCCGGCGGTCGGTGGCTGCAGAAAAAACGCCTTCCCACGCTTTTGCAGCCACCCGAAAACACTCGCTTAAGCCACGGTTCGCCCTCCTGGAACACCGTGTTTCAATGTAAATGGGTAGGGTGCTAGTGTCAACGACCTGCCTAGTGGGCAGCCCTGAGAATGGGCAGTGGTTTTGTGGTCCACTCGTGCGACGCAAGGCGTTGTTTAGTTGATGGTTGTGCGCGGTGAGAAGCGGCGTTCATCGTGTGCGCGAAAAAGTGTCTGCGCGGAATCGTGGCAGGAGGTTGGATAGGGTATGGCACGGTGCTGGGGCGGTTCGGCGTTTGGGCATTCTGCTCTCGGAGAGAGCAGGCTACTTTTAGCTGCGGATTGGTATTCAGGGGCTCGACATCGCGGCAGGCCGCGTCTTATGGATAGAGGGGCCCGAATCGCTCCTCCCGCCCAACACCAACCGGAAACGGCATGCTCGACCTGGTTCCACAGCGCGACTTTCTCGTGGGGATCGACTCCGATGGCTGTGTCTTCGACACCATGGAGCTGAAGCACAAGGAGTGCTTCATCCCCAACATGATCAACACCTACGAGCTGCAGGCCGTGAGCAAATACGCTCGGGAGGCGGCCGAATTCGTGAACCTGTATTCGAAGACCCGGGGCATCAACCGCTTCCCCTCGGTGGTCGAAACGCTCGTTTGGCTAGCCAAGCACCCTGAAGTGCAGGCCCGGGGGCAAGAAATCCGCTTGCCGGCGGGACTGGTGAACTGGCTGAAGACGGAGACCAAGCTGGCCAACGCCACACTGGCGGCCGCCGTGGAACGCACGCGGGACCCCGATCTGGTCCAGGCCTTGGCCTGGTCCGAGGCGGTCAACACGACCATCGAACGCTTCGTGCGCGGGGTGCCCCCGTTTCCGTGCGTGCGCGAGTGCCTAGAGAAGCTCGCGCCCCAGGCCGATCTGTTGGTCGTTTCTGCCACTCCCAGCGACGCGCTGCGGCGGGAATGGAGCGAACACGGCATCGAACGATTCGTGCGGGCGATCTGCGGGCAGGATCAGGGGACCAAGAAGCAAGTGCTCGCGGTCGCGGCCAAATATCCGCCAGACCACGTCCTGATGGTGGGAGACGCGCCGGGCGACTATCAAGCGGCCGTGGCCAACCGGGCGCTCTTCTTCCCGATCAACCCGGGGGCCGAGGCGGCGAGCTGGCGAAATCTGCTCGAGGAGGGGATCGAGCGATTCTTCGCCGGGACGTTTGCCGGAGAGTATCAGGAGCAGTTGCTGGCTGATTTTGACCGGCGGTTGCCGGCCAGTCCGCCGTGGGCCGGATGAGCTGCGCGGAGACGCGGGAGACTAATTCAGACTCGGGGGACTTTCGTCCCCCGCTCGCCAGGTACGTCCAACACATGGGACGCGGGATTGGCGTACGATACACACGCAAACGAACCCTCTCGACATCGAATTGGGCTGGAGGTCAGGATGAAACGCGCCGGGATTCTCTTTGTGGCTTTTGTCTCGCTGGGGTTGATCGTGTCGCACAGTGCTGGTCAGCCGCGTCCAGAGTTCATCAAGCCAAGCCAGCAGTGGACCGGCGTGATCCGAGATGAAGCGCTCCAAGGCGCGCTGGCGGCGAATGGGCCGATCGTGGACGAAGCGGCTTGGACCAAGCTGTGGAAAGCCTGGCGACCGGACGAAGACGTGCCGGTGGTCGACTTCGCCGAGAACATCGTTTACGCCGGCACGGTGACGGGACCGAATCGCACGATCTTCGCCGCGGCGATCGATGCCGACGGCGATCTCAGGATCACGCTGGGGGGCACCAAGATTGGCGGGCCCGGTTTCGGCTACGTGCTGGCCGTGCTGCCGCGCGCGGGGATCAAGACCTACCGCGGCAAGCCGCTGCCGGCGGCGAGTGACGCGGGAGAGTATGTGCGCGTTGAAATGCGCGGCCAACTTGCCACGGGGCTCGTGGCCATCGGCGGTGAAACGACCGGCGCGGCAATCAAGGCCGACGGCATCACCTTCGAGCTCGACTTCGGCGGCAACAAGGAGCTGACCGAAAAGGCCGAAGCAGCGAGCGGCCAAGTGGCGAAGGTCACAGGCCGGCTAGAGCGGCGCGCCGGCGTCGAGGTGAAGGAACGCTGGATCCTGCATGTCGAGACGCTCGAAGCGAGCGAAGCGTCTAAGAAAGCCGACTGACGAAGCCGTTAACGTCTTATTGAGATCTGCCCGGGTAGCTGGGGTCGAGCAAAGCGAGCCCCCAGCAGCCACGGTGACGCTACGAGATCCGTAGTTCGAGAAGTTACCGTTCCGGGGGCTCCCCTTTCGGCTCGACCCCGGGCACCCAGAATCGGACGGACCGCAGGCGCTATTCCGGCGAAACCGTCACCAACTCTTGCGACACCGATTCGATCTGCGTCGCACCCAGCGTGGCTTGCTCTTCGGCAAAGCCGATCAGCAGCGCCAGATCGCAGAGCCGGTTGATCCGTCGCGGCAGGCCGCGCGTCAGGTAGAAAATCGCTTCGAGAGCTTCGTTCTCGAAAATGGTGCGCTCCGCCCCGGCCGACTTCAGTCGGTGGTTCACGTAGCTTACTGTCTCTTCCAGGTTCAAGGGACGCAGCAGGCACTTCACGGCCATGCGTTCTTCGAGCCCCGGCATCCGGTCAAGCGCGGGGAGCAAGCTGGGCTGGCCCACGAGCAACAGCGTCAGCGCCGGCGCGCCTTGATGCTCGAAGTTGAGCAGCAGCCGCACAGTCTCGAGCGTGTTCGCTTCCGAAAGCAGGTGCGCCTCGTCGATCGCCACTACGGCATGCCGGCCGCGCTCGCAGTTCTGAGCGAACGCGCGCGACAATGCCCGCACGCTCGCCTCAACCGTGGCGTTGCCGCCCAGGTTGCCGGCGCCCATTTCCTCGGCCAGCCAGATCAGCAACTGCGGGCCCGGCATCTGCGGAAAGACCAAATGCACGAACGGCGCGAACGATTCCGGCAGTTGCCGCTCGAGCGCGCCGACCAAGAGCGTCTTGCCGACGCCCGCGGGCCCGGCCAGCAGGGCAGCGCCGCGGCGATTCTCGATCGTGTAGCGCAGCTTGAGCAGCGCGCCCTGATGTGCCTCGCAGGGATAGTAGAAATCGTCGAGCCCGCTATCGAACGGACGACAATTCAGGCCCCAGTACGATTCGTACATGTTGGTCGCTCGCTGTGTTGTGCGCCGTTCCGTAGCCGGATCGGCGCCGTAAGGTTCGCAAGGCGAACCGTCGCTTGGCCGGCTAGCGCGCTGCCGCGCCGGCTGCGGAAGTGAAGTTTTCTACGATGCCCACCAGGCCCACCCCGGTCGCCTGCAGGTCGTCGGCCAGAGTGGCCAGGTCATCGGCCGGCCGGCGTCGATCGGCAACGATGAGCAGCGCGTCGATCGCCCCCTGTCGGCAAAGCGATTGCAGAGCGAGCGCCGAGAGCCCTTCCCAGGGACCGGCGTCGATCAGCACGAGCGAGTAGTACTCGCCCAGCACGCCGAGATCGACGGCGGCCTCGAGCTTCGAGAGCAGTTGCACGTCGGCCGGCTGCGGATTCGCTAGTGGCAACAGCGCACAACGATCGCGTTCCGATTCGACGAGCGCCTCGGTGAGCGGCACCTGTCCGGTAAGCACTTCTTCCCAACCGACCTGCGGCTGCACGCCCAGCCGCCGCGCCAGTTGCGGGCGGGCAAAGTCGGCGTCGATCAAGCAGCACGTGGTCTGCTGCTGAGCCAAGTAGGCGGCGAGACTGGCGACGAGCGTCGTCCGCCCTTCGCCCCGCTCGCGACTGGTAATGGCGATGCGAGCGCCGTCGCCCAGCTTCGAGAGCGCGGTCCAGAGACCGGCCAAATGCTCGCCACGCTCGGCGACGATCGTTCGGCAGATCTCGGGCCAGAGGAAGTACGGCACCTCGAGCGCCGGGCGAAACGCCTCGACCTTGGGGGGCGCTGCGAACTCGGAAAGTGGTTTGTGTGTGGCTGTCGGTACCGGCGCGGGTGGCGTTGGCGCGGCCGGGGCCGTCTCGATCAGCGACGTGAGCGGCGAGCTGGCCAGCAGCTCGTCCCACGTGGTCGTGTTGACCGCCGGTTGTTGTACCGAAGTCGCGAGTGCTTCGACGACTGCCTGCGGCGCAGCCCAGGGCGAGGGTAGATCGAAGGGCAGCGGCGCCGGGATCGGAATGGGCGATAGACTCGTCGCTGCAGCGGGCAGAGCGGCAGGCGCATTCTGCTCCGCCGGCGCGCTATCGCCATCGGGCCGCTTCTTGCCTGAGTGGCCCACGAGTGGGAAACGCAGGTGCGGAGCGGGCACCGACGCCGCAGACTCCAGTCGGAAAACCGGCTGCCGTGTCGCTTGAGGCGACGCTGGCGCGGCTTGCGCGGGAGCAGGCATCACCGGCAACGTCGCGTCGCTGACGGCCTCGACGGGCGCTTTGGGCGCGAGTTCGTGGTGCGGCGTTGGCAGCGCGCCACTAGGCGGCGGACTGGCCGGCGCGTCAGCAGCGGCGGCCCGCGGCCGCGTTTGGTAGGCCTTGATAAAGGCTTGATTGAATTCGGGCATGACAGCCTCCCCCGAGCCCGGACACTATTTCTCGATGCCGCCACGCAAGCGGGCGACGCCGCCTTCAACAGCTCCCGTCGAGCGGAAGCCGTCGTCGACGCCCCAAGCCCGTACTGGGCCAGGCGTGGCATGCGGCGCGAAGCTGGGCGAACCCGCCGACTTCGAGTCAGGCGACATCCTCGCAGCGAGCGCCGCGGCCGGCATCGACCGCAGTTGATCGAGCTTCGCGAGCTCCGTTACGTATTCCGTTTGAGCGATTCCCATCTCAGCGGCGGCTACTTCTTTCGCCGTGAGCAACTGTTCGAGCGAGCCGTGGCCGCGAGCACTGCGAATATCGTCGCGCATCGCCATAGCGGCGTCGAGTTCGATGCGCGCGGTCTTAACTTCTAGTTCCGCCTTCTGACGCTCCGCAGGCGGTCGATAACCCTTCCGGGTCAAACGCCCCATCTGCTCCATCGCTTGCTCGGCCTGCAGCAACTGAGCCTGCTGCTCCGACACGGCCTTCTCGGCCGCCAACAGATCTCGGCCATTGTTGCGATTGAATTCCTCGAGCGCCCGGCAAGCGGCGATGAACTCCTCTTGGGAGTGCAGCCGGTTGGCCCGAGCCTGTTCGACTTTCATCTCTTGATCGAGCAGTGCGTTGGTTTCGCCGGCCGGTGCGACGCCGGGGCCGAACGAGGGAGGACCCTCCATCGACTCCGAGTCGGGTGCCCGCAAGCTCGGGCCAGGCAGATCGTCGTCCATGCCTGGGGCGGCGCCGCGTCCGGGCGCTTGAGGCAACTGAACGTCGCCGAACGGCGCGGACTCGGCGCCACGCGGTGCGGGAGAATGGCGGTCGTCGGGCAGCGTGGCCACGGGCGACGGGCCCATCCAGGCCGGCGCTTCGGCATTCGACGCCGTGGGGCGCGCAGCCTTCGTGGCGGTCTTGTTCGTGGTCTTGGGCGGGCCGCTCGGGGTCTGACGAAACACCAGCGCCGTGAGGGCCACGATGACCACCATCATGCCCGCCAGGGCAAACCGGGGCTTCGAAGTCCAATTCCAGGTCGCCGGCTGACTGAGCGGCGGCTTGGGTGTGGGCTGCGATAGGTCCGGCATCGAGAGCAGGACGGTTGCAGACCGAGATCCCGCAGGCGCCGGCGTTGTTGCTCCGTGCGACGGAGATTCGATGGGGCTAGTCAAGGATCCCTCCCTGGATGCTGACAACCGCGATGCCCAACGTTGGAAGCGATGCCCGCTCCACGGCGCGCTCGGGCAATAGCAGCGCCGCAAAGGTGTTATCGGTTCCGCTCGTACCGTTCTTGAGCCTTAGTCAGGTTAGGGCCTTTGGCGTGAACGCGCGGAGTTTAGGTCGACCTCCGGGATGCGGGAAGGGCGATTTATTTGCCTACGAACCGCGACCAGACGCGCTGCGTAGAAGAGCAAGCCATCGAGCGGCCTTGCCGCAATGGTCTGTGGCCCTTACGATCCGCCCAGGCAGCTTCGTACTCAACTGGCAAGGCAGACGTCGCTCATGCGTTCGGTTCGCTCCAACCTGTTGCAATTGCCGGCCTTGGTAGCCGCGGTTGCGTTGTTGTTGGGAGCATGGTCGCCGGCCGCTGCCTGCGGCTGCGCGCCGAGCGCTTCCGGCCGAGAGGGTTGTGGAAGCGGGTGCTGCGCGGAGCGTTCGCTCTGCCAGAGCTGCTGCGAGCCGTCTGCGGATTCGGCTGAGGCTGCTTGCGTGACCGCGGGGGGGTGCGTCTGCCATCCCGTCAGCACGCCGGTTTCCGAGCAGCCGCGGGTTGTGCAAACGGCTTCGAGTCTTGAACCCGCGGCTCTGCTGTCGGGCACTTTGCCGGCGCTGGAATCGGCGTTGGGCCGCCCCTTGCTCGCCACGGTCTCTACCGCTGCGCCGAACGGGGCTGATTTACGCGTGCTCTATTGCTCACGTCTGGAATGATTTCGCTCTCGCGATCGACTTGCTGATTTTCGTTCACAAGTGTTCTCGAGTTTGGAGATTCGTTCCATGTACACGGCTTTGATGCTGTTCTCGTTCTTGCTTCCCAACTCCCTGGCCGCGCAGACGGCCGACTGCTCCTGCGAGAAGGCCTGCGCCTGCTGCAAGTGCTGCGACACGGGCTCCTGCACGTGCGCCGATGCCTGCCAGTGCGCTTGCTGCAAGTCGTAGGCAGCGAGCCAGCGGTCGCGCTATCGTGTGAGGCGGCGCTGCTGGCGGAGTAAAGAAAGAAGGCCCCCGGCGACAAGTGCGCCGGGGGCCTTACTTGTTTGACCCGGCTTGGTCAGCCGGCTAACGCCGGCCGCTCGCCGGGGCGGTAACCAATTGCTCAACTCACAGCGCTTTGTACAGGACCTCGCAGATCGCTCCGAGCGTTTTGCCGGTCTTCTCGGTGCCGGTCGCGTCAGGCATGTGAACGAGGTTCACGAACAGGGCGATCGCCACTTCGCGGCCGCTCTGGCACGTGCCATAGCCGGCCAAAGCCTTGCTCGTGAGCAGGCTCGTGCCGTTCATGGTGTTGTTCCAGAGCAGCGTGCCGGTCTTCGCCTGAAACTTTCCGTAGGCGGGGCTATCGGCCGGTACGATTCCGGCGAGCGTGCCGTCTTGGCCAAGGATCGGCATTGCTTCGCGGTAGACGCCGAAGTCCGGCCGCTCGGCCATCGCTCGCAGCAACTGCACGGCCGCCCGCGGGGTGATGTAGTCGGCGCGGTCGCCGCCGGCGCCGCCGCCGAAGGAGATCGTTTCGGTGTCGACGCCGAGCCCCTTGAGAATCGCTTGTTGCCGACGCAGCCCTTGGCTTAGCGTTCGTTCACCGTGTTTGGCGGCGAGCAGCAGCGGCAACGTGCTGGCGTGGAGGTTGTGGCTGACCTTAAGAATCAGTTTGGCCGATTCCGAGAACGGTGGCGATTCGAGCTCGGCCACCTTCGTCAGTTTCCCATAGCCATCGCTCGCCGGCAACTCGCTCGACGCATTCGCGCTCAGGGGAGAGGCGGTGACTTCGACTCCCTGACGACGCAGCGCCTCAATGAGCAGCGTGCGGGCAAACGACGCCGCGTCGCCGACTTCGTGAATGGTGACAAACGGAGCATGGCCCAGCGGAATTTTTCCGCGCACGGTGATCCGCTCGCCGTCCGACGACACGTCGATCGAGACTTTTCCGCCGGGCTTGACTGTGTCGACCTGTGCGTCGACCTGAACGAAGTCCGTTTGTGGACGCCAGACGATCTTGGCCGGGTTGCCGATCGTGGTCGGCGTGATCTCGAAGTCGATGAGGTTGTCGTTGACGATCACCGGCGTCAGCCGTCCGGGGCCGCTGCCAGTGCCTTCGGCCTTGTCGAACAGCCGATCGTCGACGATCACGTCGCCTTCGATGCGTTTGATCTCGACGCTCGTCACCTGGCGAGCCAAGTCGTCGAGCCCGGCCAGCGGATTGGGCTCAGTGAGAGCGGCCTTGGCCGAGAAGCCGGCATAGGTATGGTCTGAGTTGGTAAAGGCGATGCGGCCCTGATCGTCGGTGCGACCGCCGAACGTCAGATCGCCCGAGGCCACAAGGATCAGGTCTCCCTTGAGCACCCCCTCTTCGATCGGCCCCCGCGCGTAGACTGGAGTTCGGAAGCGGTGCTTCGCGCCCAGTGCTTCGAGTGCGGCGGCCGTGGAGAAGAGCTTGGTCGTCGAAGCTGGGGCAAAGAGCTTGTCCGGATTGTGCTCATAGAGCACCTCGCCCGACTTGCGATCGACCACCAGCAGCCCCCAGTGGGCGTGCTTATAGTCGGGGGCGTCGATGATCTTGCCGACCTCGCCCGGGAGATCGGCTCTGGCAAGGCTGGGCGCTCCGCCGAAGGCCAAAGCAGCCACGAGCAGGCTAGGAACGCAAACACGCAGACGATGTCGCATGGCTCTTCTCTGGAGGACGCTTAAGAGGGGGCAGGCCAGCGGTGGGGAGGGGACTGCTATTATGTTTGCCCGTGGGAGAAGCCACCAGGGCCAGGCGAACGGCTGGAGAATTGCCGAAATGCCAAGCGATCGGCCAAGCAGCCGAGATGCGCTCGGTCCCGCGGGCTATTCCGTCCGGCGAGGCCTGTCATAATAGAGCAGGCCCGGGGAAATGACTCCGGGCCTGCTCGATGACAAGGGCGCGCTAATGATGGCAAAAAATCTAACAACTCGGCCGCCCTCCTGGCAACCCCGCCTCGAGCGAGTTTTCGTTTCGCGGGGAGCCACGGTTTTGGTGGCTGTGCTTGCTCTGATCGGCCCGATGTTTCGGTCGAGCACAGCACGGGCCGACGATCCGGTGAAGCCCTGGGTCGAAGCGCAGCTTCCCCGCTTGCTGAGCTTCTACCAAGAGCTTCATCAGACGCCGGAACTCTCGCTGCAAGAACAGCAAACCGCCCGCAGGCTGGCCGCGAAGTGGCGCGAGGCAGGCTTCGAAGTCACCGAGGGCGTCGGCGGGCATGGCATCGTCGGCCTGCTCAAGAACGGCGAGGGCAAAACGCTGATGCTCCGCTGCGACCTCGACGGCCTGCCGGTCACCGAACAGACGGGACTCAAGTATGCCTCGACCGCCACCGCAGCGGGCGAAGACGGGGCGGCCACCGGCGTCATGCATGCGTGCGGGCATGACATTCATATGACGTGCTCGGCGGGCGTGGCGGCGTTCTTATCCGCGCACAAGGATCTCTGGCACGGCACGGTCATGCTCATCGGCCAACCCGCCGAAGAGCGCGGCATGGGCGCGCGGGCGATGCTGACCGCAGGCTTGTTCGACCGCTTCCCGAAGCCAGACTACGCCGTGGCGTTGCACTGCGACTCCACGATTCCCACCGGCCGCATTGGCTACCGCCCCGGCTACGCGCTCGCCAACGTCGACAGCGTCGACATCACGGTGAAGGGGCGCGGCGGCCACGGCGCTTATCCGCACACCACGATCGATCCCGTGGTGCAGGCCGCGCACCTCATCCTCGACTTGCAGACCATCGTCAGCCGCGAGGTAAAGCCCACCGAGCCTTCGGTGATCACGGTCGGCTCGATCCATGCCGGCACCAAGCACAACGTGATCGCGGACCAGTGCAAGCTGCAACTCACGGTGCGCAGCTACTCCGACGACGTGCGGGCACAGCTCAAGGCCGCCATCGTGCGCAAGGCCAAGGCCGCCGCCGCCGCGTTTGGCGCGCCCGAGCCCACGATCGAGTTCACCGAAGGCACGCCGGCCATGTTCAACGATCGCGAACTTGCCGAGCGGGTGGCCGAGGTCTTCTGCAAGCGATTCGGCCATGAGCAGATTGTGTCGACCGATCCGTCGATGGGGGGCGAAGACTTCAGCGAGTATGGCCGCCGCGGCGTATCGAGCTTCATGTTCTGGCTCGGCACGATCGATGCCCATCGCCTGGCAGGCTACACGCGGGTGGGGCAAGCGCCGCCGTCGCTGCACTCGCCGCTGTTCTATCCCGACGCCGAGCCGACGCTCCGCACCGGAGTGCAGGCACTCGCGGCCACCGCCTTGGAATTGCTCGGAACCGACAAAAGCGAGAAGGGCGACAAGCCAGAAAAGCGCAAGGCCGCCCCGTGATGGCCGCGACGCTTGAAGAACGCGAACGCTCCAAGCGTCGCTGGCGAATCGTGGCCGGCTGGAGCGCCGGCTGGTTGCTGCTGGTCGCGACGGTTGGCTGGCTGCTGATTGATGCCCGCGGGCGCGTGTTGAACGACGCGGCACAGTCACAGACCACGAAAGACTGGCAAGATTGGAAGCTGGCCGTGGAGCGTGGCGAAGCGAGCCTGGGGCCGGTCGCCCGCCGGCCGCTCAAGAGCGACGAACCGCCGGCCATCGTGCTGATGCGCGATTATTTTCCCGCGGTGGCGATCGGCTGCGGCGTGTTCCTGAGTCTGACGTATCTGTTCTTCGCCATCGCCGTGACCGGCATGTTCGCCAGTCGCGGCCGCGGTGCAAATCGCGCCTCGAGTTGACCG
>JAESFN010000172.1_pt1 | contig 95727 bp, 83 predicted proteins | sample 9269411 | NCBI WGS metagenome assembly JAESFN01 (sample SAMN14505399, study PRJNA617100) | algae metagenome | isolation source: Iphinoe sp. HA4291-MV1 and co-occurring heterotrophs from trail next to... | place: USA: Maunawili Falls, Hawaii | collected 2009-07-25
ACTTCACGCACTTGCAAACAAGCGGGAAGCATGAAGCAACTAGGGCAAATGAAGCGTCAAAAATTCAACTCTACTGGGGTGGATGTAGAAACTCACCCCTCAACGAAGTAGGGGTGAGTAGTTCATAGAACTTCTCTCTAACTTCTTTCCAGAATTCATTGAGCTATTCTTCCCCGATGTCAGCGCCTACTGGAATAGAAACTCTTGGGAGTTTTTGCCCCAAGAGATATTTACCGATATCCCTGAAGGTGAACGCAAAATCTTAGATTTAGGGCTAAACCCCGCACAAGTACAGTTGATTTCTGCATTTATTGACACATACCTCAAGTTGAATGTGGAAGAAAAAGCTGTGTTTGAAGAACAGCTTGCTAGTATTGAACCAAGGCAGCAGGAGGAAGTTATGCAAATTGTTACTAGCTGGATGGAAGAGGGTATTCAACAAGGACTACAGCAAGGAAGGCAACAGGAAGCTGCAACGCTTGTTTTGCGCCTACTCAACCGCCGCTTTAATGGAGTAAATCCCCAGTTGCAAGAACGCACTCAGAATTTATCAACTGCTGAGTTAGAAGATTTGGCTGAGGCGCTGTTGGATTTCACCAGTATTGCTGATTTAGAGGCTTGGTTGGGAAATCGGTAGTTATGGTTTTTTCTTCCCAAAGTTGTGCAACTTCTACCTAGTAGGCGTAACAAGCACCTGTTCAGGGAATCATCGCTACCTTAATAACCTTTCGCTCCCTCATATCACAAAACACCTGTTCTAAATCCTGCAGTGGACGGTGTTCGCTAATAAGTAACTCAAAAGGAATTTTCCGACTTGCAATCAGTGATAACGCCGCTCGAACATATTCTGGAGTATTGTGAAAAACCCCTTTGAGAGTCAGTTCACTGTAGTGCAACTGTTCTGTATTCACTGTAATAGTTGTATCACGTGGACAACCCCCAAATAGGTTAACAGTTGCACCAGGACGGGCACAAGCGATCGCGGTTTCCCAGACACTTGGTACACCAGTTGCTTCAATCACCACATCTGCACCCCATCCCTGTGTCAGTTCTTTAACTAAACTAGGAAGATCTGACAGTTGATGGTAATTATAAGTCTTTGCTGCACCCAGCTTTTCTCCAATTTCTAGCCTTTGGTCATTGCCTCCAAAGAGCAACACCTGAGCTTTGACATCATGAGCCAATTTAGCGACAAACATCAGCCCGATCGCCCCGTCTCCTAACACCACCACGCAGTCACCCGCTTTGACGTTAGAACGGGCAACCCCATGCAGCACACAGGCGAGAGGTTCTGTCATTGCTGCCAATTCATAGGGCAAGTCATCAGAAATGAACAACATATTATGTTGCACAATGGGTGCAGGAATTTTTAAGTATTGGGCAAAAGTGCCGTTATTCCATGTCAAATTGGGACAAAGGGAGTATTCTTGACGTTGACAAAAAAAGCAATTCATGCATGGAGCAGAATTATTTGCCACCACGCGATCACCGACTTGCCAACTCGTTATACCTTCTCCGACAGCGACAATTTCCCCTGCAGCCTCATGACCAAATAGTGTGGGTGGTTTAAGCATCTTAGCATGACCACCGCGACGCCAAACCTTTAGGTCAGTACCACAAGTTGTCGCTGCTCCCACCTGAATGACAACTTCACCCATAGCAGGAGTTGGATCAGCGACTTCTTCTAAACGTAAATTTTCTTTACCGTAAAGTAACGCTGCTAACACACGAGCTTTAACCAATAATTTACTCCACCTGATTTTACCAGGTGGAGCTAGGAACTTTTTATGAGTGAATAAGTCTTAAGGTCTAACAAGCCTAAGATTTCACTGCGCTTTGAGGAATGACTCCCGTGCTTCTTCCTTCCAAGCTCGGCAGCACAGTTGCAGTTAACAGTGGCACCTCTTGCCAGCAGGTTTTACAAAACCAGTAGAGTTCACCATGACGGACATGACGCAGGAGAGAACCGCCACAGCAGGGGCAACTGTTGGCTCTTATACTCATATCTATGTCCTCCTTTGGAAAAGTTGTTGGTTATAAACGTAGATGAGTTAAAAAATCGTTAATTAAAATTTGATTTTGGCGGCATGAATGCGACCATTTAAATCAATGCGGTCTTTTATGATTTTTTCATAGACCGCCTCGTACCCATCAACCATTTGGATCACACTAAACTTGTTTTCTACGTATTTTCGACAAGTTTGACGATTGAGTTCCAAAGCGGCTGGAATCATTGTCGCCATTTCATCATAGCTTTGGCAGACAAAACCTGACACACCGTGGGCAATAACCTCTGGTACGGAACCTAAACTTGTGGCAATGACTGGTGTGCCAGTTGCCATTGATTCAATCATCACTAAACCAAAGGGTTCATGCCAAGCTATTGGAAACAGAGTGATAGCAGCATTGCCCAGCAGTTCAATTTTCTCGGTGTGACTAATTTCACCTAGAAATTGAATTTGCTGACCATCAATATGTGGGGCTATCTCTTGTTCAAAGAACTTAGAGTATTCTATATCAAGCTTTCCTGCCATCTTTAGATGCCAACCAGTTTGCTTGGCAATGGCGATCGCGTGCTGCGGTCCCTTCTCTGGCCAAAAGCGTCCTAAAAATGCCAAATATGGCGGCTGTTGATGTTGGGCGACAAAAGGGTAATCTTCTAGAGCAATCCCGTTGTAGACTGTGCTAACGTAGTTCAGGTTTATTTGACGCTGCGCGTTACTAATGCTGACGTATGGTTGCTGCTGATGGTAGATATATATGTTCCGGTTATCCGTTGTAAAATTGCTATGCACGGTATGCACCGTGGGTGTTTGCACAAAATTCGCCAAAGGTAATGCCGTTATTCCCACATGGGAATGGATGATATCGAATTCCTTTGCTATCTGGTAAACCTGGCTCAGTTCCAGCATTTCGTACACTGCGTACTCTTTGACATTTGGGTCTAAGCGCAATGCACGAGGATAAACAGCTTTTAACTTAGCCAAGGTTTGCGAATCGCCAGATGCGAACAAAGTGACATCATGACCTCGACGCACCAGTTCATCGGTCAAGCGACTCATGACTAGCTCTATTCCTCCATATGTAGGAGGTGGAACTCGTTCCCATAACGGGGCTACTTGAGCGATTTTCATATCTTGTTTTGGTTCAGCAGGTGAAACAGTCTCATTGCTAGGACCTACATCTCATGATAGTCGAGCATTTGTACTTAATCATTTGATTGTTAAGTTAACCTAACTAAACGGGCTTATTTCGGTTAACGTACCTTGATATAGCCACCGACTAATTTCACACCAATCTCATAATAACGACACAGCAAGTATATTTTCACATTACTCTTTGAATAGATAGCGATTCATCTATCTTGGGGATCATAATTATCCAAATATTTTGTAACGAAATATACTAATTTCTCTGAAGGGAATCAATTTTTGAGAGCGTTGCAGCATCAGAGAGAATAATTAATGACTACTGACTAATAATTAAGATGAAAATTGCTACTTGGAACGTCAACTCGATTCGTACTCGTTTAGGACACGTTGTTGACTGGCTGAGTCAGAGGGACATTGATGTCCTGTGTATGCAAGAAACTAAAGTTGTAGACGCAGAATTTCCCTCTGCGCCTTTCGAGCAATTGGGCTATTACGTTTATCTATCAGGGCAAAAAGCTTACAATGGTGTTGCCATAGCCAGCCGCCAACCACTAGATGAGGTCAGTTGTGGTTTTACGCCTATTTTGTTGGACATACAGCCAGACTGGGATGAGCAAAAACGAGTCATTACTGGTAAACTAGACAATCTCATAATTGTCAATCTTTACGTACCCAATGGTTCATCTGTGGGAAGCGAGAAATATGAATACAAGTTGCGCTGGTTAACAGTGCTGCGAGAGTATCTGCGATCGCTTCTTACATCCTCACCTACTATCTGTCTGTGCGGAGATTTTAATATTGCTCTAGAAGCCAAAGATATTCATGACGGTGTTAGTAGTGAAAATCACATTATGGCATCAGAACCAGAGCGCCAAGCATTACGAGATATTCTCTCATTAGAACTTGCTGATGCTTTTCGCAAATTTACCTCGGAAGGCGGACACTACAGCTGGTGGGACTATCGAGCAGCATCTTTTCGCCGTAACTTGGGTTGGCGAATTGACCATCACTATCTTACACCTGACTTATATGAGCGTGCCAAAAGCTGCACTATTGATGTAGCTCCCAGAAAGTTACCTCAACCCAGCGACCATGTACCAGTGATTGTTGAATTTTAGAATTTCTGTCTGTGAATCATACATTATTTCTGCTCACTGAGTTTCAGTTCGTAAATGTTCCAAAATACTCCTCTTAAGGCGGAGTACTTAATACCTTGGATATGATTTCGCACTGCTCCCATTGTCAAGGGCTGAGTTAAATAAATATATGGCAGATACTCCTGACCAATGCGTTGAGCTTCTGCATAGATAGCTTTGCGCTTTGCTTCATCAAATTCTTCTACTGCCTGAAGATAAAGGTCGCCAATTTTCCGTTCCCAGTCTGTCACCTCTCGTCCTGTTATCGGAGTTTGACCTTTCTGAGGTTTCTGATTATATACATGGAAACTACCTTCAGGCAAGAACAAACTAGCAATGTCATTTGGTTCCACCCCACTTTTCGCACTTCATCGTGTAATACGCGTAGATTTCCAAAATCTGGCTAACAATGGTTAAAGAAACAGCACGAGTTATCAATGATTTTCAATATTAATACTTAATACTTTGAGCATTATTAGAAATAATTCTTGAAAATCAAGATAATACATTTTGAAGTGCGGAATATGGGTTAACAACTGCTACCTTAGAAAATCAACCTTATCTGGCTCCAGACGAAAGTCATATCCCCAAAGTTTTGACTGATTATCCTCGTCGCTGGAGCGATGATTTGCGCGAGGATGTCCTCACATGTGTAGAGATTGCAGCACAGCACAGTCTTGAAGTGCTCGTCTTAGATCAAACTCGACCTGATATCGGTCTGAATGTAGTCAAGGTGATGGTTCCAGGACTACGCCATTTTAAGGCTAGATTTGCACCTGGTCGGCTCTATGATGTTCCTGTTAAATTGGGTTGGTTGTCAACCCATTTGTCGGAGGAGCAACTCAACCCTATTCCGATGTTCATATAAAATCAAGTTTTATTAACTAAATACGGCGATACGCTGAAGGCGTCTCTTGCTCCGCGCAATCGCCAGACGCCGATAGTGACAGTGCAAGTCGAGGGAAAAACCTGCACAAAACGCGCAACCCTTTATGGGTACTCGTTGTGCGCTCCACGATTAATCGTGAAGTGCCCCAAATTAAGCCATTTATTAGAATAAATTCTCAATTAATACTAAAAATCCTGCTTGATTTGGTGAGTCCAGTCCTTGATGAGGGTTTCCCTCTCCTAAGGGAGACGCTACGCGTTGGCGCAGCCTGTCCGCAGGACTTACCGTAGGGAACTGGCGTTCGCCCTTGGCGTGCCGTTCACGCAGTGTCTCCGTCAGGAGAAGGCATACCCGAAGGGGGAGGGTTGCGCGTTTTGTGTCGATTAATGCGTCGTCCGCGCATTTGAGCTAATTTAGATTTATAGAAATTAGATTTCTTGCAAAAATCCGATTTTAGGGTGTTTGGAACCGCAGATGTAGCTTGCTTCCCCAAAGGGGTACGCAGATGGACGCAGATAATTTATCTGTTTTCAGATTCCAAAAATTGACTTTTGCAAGAGGTCTATTATACTCCTTTGAAAGATGATTGCGACTTCCTTGAGCGCTAAAAGCAATTTCCAGTAACTCTTTCTGAGGCAAGACGCTATGCGGAGCGCGAACGTGAGTGCGTGTGCTTTTGGCACTGCGCTCCTCCAAAAGGAGGCACACAATCTGTAAATCTAAAATCTAAAATCCTGTTAGGGTATGATATGTTTCTAGTCACTGGAGCCACAGGGAAAATAGGTCGCCCAGTTGTGCGACTTTTACGTCAACAGGAAAAGCAGGTGCGGGCATTTGTCCGTCTCACCTCACGCTACGGCGAGTTAGAACATAGAGGAGCTAACATCTTTATTGGTGATTTGCGCCAAGAAAAGGATATTCAAAAAGCTTGTCAGGGCATACAGTACATTATCAGCGCTCACGGTTCTGATGGAGATGCCCTATCTTTAGACTATCGCGCTAACATTGAACTCATAGACTCCGCAAAAGCTAAACAAGTCCAGCATTTTGTTTTCATTTCTGTGCTAGGAGCAGACAGGGGATACGAAGACGCTCCTGTCTTTAAGGCAAAACGAGCGGTAGAACGATACTTGGAAACTAGTGGCTTAAACTACACTATTTTACGCCCAGCTGGATTAGCATCAGACTTGCTGCCATTGGCAGAACGTTTTCGAGAAACAGGATTTTACCTGCTTATTGGCGACCCCAAAAACCGTACCTCTATTGTAAGTACAGATGATTTGGCAAGGATAGTAGTAAATTCTGTGATAGTTGAAGCTGCTCGCAATCAGATATTACCAGTTGGAGGACCAGAGATTTTAACGCGAGAGGATATTCCCAAAATTTTTAGTCGCATTTTTAACCAAGAGCCAGTGGTGATTAACCCGCCACTGTTAGCAGTGGATACCTTGCGGGGTGCATTAGGTTTTTTCAATCCCCAAGCACAAAAAGCTTTGGGAACATTTCGCACACTACTAGCTAACGAATTTTTCTGTACAAATGAGGACATTGCTCAATTGCAGGCTATGTTCAATTTTCAGTTGGAAACATTAGAAAATTTCTTGCGACGTTATCTAGCAATTTAAATGACTTGTTGTAAGTGCTTCAATCAGTGAACAGTGAGCAGTGAACAGTGAAGGAGTCAGGAGTCAGGAGTCACCAAGTCAGAAAACTAAATTCTTTATTTCTTCCTTCCTTCTGAATCAAGAATTGCAGAATTGCTGAATTCTTCTTCCAATTGATAACTGATAACTGATAACTGTTAAGCACTTACTACTCATCTATAATTTAAAATCCAAAATCTAAACTCTATGAAATATTCCCTAACTGCAAATGCTGCTCAAGTACGTAAAACAAAACAGCGATTTGCAAAACCAGATGAACATTTATCCTATGAACTGGGTAAGGCAGTACAGGAATTGCCGCCCTTGTATACTAGATTGTTAGCAGGAACAGTGAGTGTTGTTGTACTAGGAGCGATCGCATGGGCGCATTTTTCACTCATTGATGAAGTAGCGACAGCATCAGGGGAGTTAATCGCTTCTACGCAGGTACGACCAGTGACATCGATAGGAAACGGAACAATTGTTAAGATCAACGTTAAAGAAGGCGAGGATGTACTCAAAGGTCAAATCCTGGTTCAACGTGATCCAGACTTACAACAAGTTGATGTTGCTCGCTTAGCCAAATCTGCCAGTTTGATTCAGGAAGATTTACGACGTTTAGAAGCAGAACGCACGGGTGGGAAAACTGCTGGCACACAACTTCAAGATGAACTGTTAAACTCACGCTTACGAGACTATCAAGCACGTCAAGCCGCAGCTCAAGCTGAAGCAAATCGCCAACAAGCGCTGAGCAACCAAGCCAAAGTGCGCCTAACTCGGTTACAAGAAAATCTGGTAAATGCAAGAACTAGTTTTGCCAACGCTAAAACTAACCTGGTTAATACCCAAAATATTCGTACTAAAGTTGAAAGCGGTTTAGCAATTGCTCAAAAAAGAGAACAAAGCCTAAAAAGCCTCGTGGCTCCTGGTGCTATCCCTCGACTCGATTACCTAGACGCGCAAGAAAGACTCAATCGTGTGACTACGGAAGTCACCAGGGCGAATGATGAAGTGACAAACTCCCAAAATAAGGTAACAGAGGCTCAAGACAAAGTAACATCATTAGAAAAAGATATTGCTGCCCAAGCTCAGGAAATTCACCAAGTCGAAGAAGCATATCAAGCTGCTCGCACTCAAGCGCAGCGTATAGAATCAGAGCGTCAAAGCGAAATTATCACCCAAATTAACAAGCGCAAAGAAGAACTGACCACCGTTCAAGGTCAACTTGAGCAAGCGCAGAAGAAGCAAGACAAAGAAACTATCAAAGCTCCAGTGACAGGTACTATCTATAAAATCAAAGCGACAAAAGGACCAGTGCAAGCCGGTGAAGAGTTGATGTCTATTTTACCAGAAGGGGAAGAACTTCTCTTAGAGGTAAAAGTCCTCAACCGAGATATTGGCTTTATTCACGAGGGAATGAAAGCAAAGGTGAAGATGGCGACGTTCCCCTTTCAAGAATTTGGCACTATTGATGGCGAGGTCGCGCAAGTCAGTCCCAATGCTATTCTTGATAAAGAAATGGGCTTAGTTTTCCCCACCAGAATTAAGCTGAATAAACACTCAATAATGGTACGGGGGCAAGAAGTTGCGTTTACTCCTGGGATGGCTGCTAATGGTGAGATTGTGACTCGGAAGAAGTCAATTTTGACATTTTTAATTGAGCCAATTACTCGTCGATTTAGTGAGGCATTTTCTGTGAGGTAGGTGTGGAGGAGGCGATGGTGCAGCGTTTTGCGGCGCTGGGCGCATGAACAATTGCCCGAGTAACTATGAGGCGATCAAACTTCAAAGATACATTCCCCAAGAAAACTTTCTTTTGCTACTGGTACTCCTCCAGCATTTGTTTACGTTTTTTGAGTGTATTTTCAGAATCAGTGGCACTATAATCGATGATTCTGTAGTTAACATTGTTGTTCAATACTGTTTGAGAACTTAAAATTTGCGACCCAACTGTAGAGCTAGCAGTTACGCTAGAAGATTGCACACTGTTGACATCATCCAACTGATTTTGTGAGGTAGATATCTGACCTGACCATAGATTTTCAAGGATAGACCCACAAGAACTATCCTGATACTCACTCATGCTGAAGTTAGAAGTTGCAATAGGACTCTTTATCATCATGTTCTTCGAGCTAAAGTTGAAGACTTGTGTGCTATGTACTGCTGTATCTGCAACAATCTGACGCACTTGAGCATCAGTAAGATTATGGTTAGCACTGAGCATAAGGGCAACTACGCCAGCAACGTGAGGAGTTGCCATTGATGTGCCGCTATAGGAAGCATACTTATTATCCGGGATTGTAGAGTAGACATCGACTCCTGGGGCTGTAACATAAGTGAGTGGACTCATTCCCGCTCTGTTGGAAAAATCAGCTATGTTTTTATTTTTATCAACTGCTCCAACTGCAATTCCCCATTTGTCCGCATAGTGGGCTGGGTAGCCTGGTTGAAAGCCACCATCATTGCCAGCTGCCATAACAACAACAACTCCTTTGCTACTGGCATATTCAATAGCCTTCTCTAGAGTGCTGTCAGAAGAACTACCACCAAGACTAAGGTTAATAACGTTAGCTCCATGATCCACAGCATAGTGAATGCCATTAGCGATCGCATCATAGGAGCCTGAACCAGAATCATCCAAAACTTTGACTGGCATAATTTTGGCATTATAAGCAATGCCAGTAACACCAATATCATTATTTTCCCCAGCAATAGTGCCAGAGACATGGGTACCATGACTGTTTCTGTCCATGACATCATTGTTGTTATCAACAAAGTTCCAGCCATGGACGTCATCAATCAAGCCATCGCCATCATCATCCTTGCCGTTGCCAGCAATTTCCTTTGAGTTCGTCCAGATATTATCCTTTAAGTCATCGTGGTTGAAGTCAACTCCAGTATCCAAAACAGCGACGACTACACCCTGACCTGTATATCCTTTTGCCCAAACTTCTGGAGCTTTTACTAAATCAGCTCCCCAATTATTTCCACCTAAGTCTGGAACATCAGCAAAGGGACTTTGACCCGCTGCTTCACTCACTGCTGCGGCTGCATCTATTAAGCCATAGCCAGAGGTGAAGCTGTACCCATCGTCATTAAACAATTGTTCTTCAGCATTTTCCTCTAGGTCATTCACAGCTGTGTTAAAGCTACTATGACCGTTAAGGTTTAGGCTGTAGTCATTGTTAGAATGAAAGCTATCTACTGAGGATACAGAAGTGATATTTAGCTCTTGATTAGAAAAAGAACTGTTATTATTAAGAGTACTAAGCATCAGTATTTCTTGCCTCAAGAATTTCTCTATTTTTTAACATCAAAACCGACAAAAGCCTTTTTAAAGGCTTTTGTTTTAAATATTTTCCTTAGATAATATTTACTATTTAATTAAAATAAAAAATGCTAATTTTTTTACAAATATTTTTGATAACAATAGAAATATAGCTTTGATTGCCTTGATAATTTGTATAGTTAATAACTTGTTTTCAGAAAGCAGAAGTAAGCTGTTGCGTATTTAATTTGTATATTGGACGCGGGCAAGATGCCCGCACTACAAAATAAAATAAATGACGTTGCTGAATTGAGGAATGATTTTTAGAATTATGCCCTCTCCCAAAGGGAGAGGGTAAGGGTGAGAGCAATTCATTCTTACATTCAGCAACGCTAAATAAATTTACACATTTGGGGGGATGCTCCCCATCGTCCAGTACTTCGATGAGTGCGATCGCTTACGGTGAGGCTCTACGCCATCGCTAGCAACACTGTCTCACGGCACATCTTAAACATGAGAATGCTAATAATGTAGCGCAGCGGCAAATTGTCGCTGCGTAAGAACCTTCATGGAAGGTCAAAACCAGGTGACGGCGCTCCTCAAGTTCCTGCCCACGGCTACCATTAAATGTGCAACTGAAGGTTGCAGTATCTGAAACTCGCAATTCTTGGGTAGAATACAAAGATGGGTAATGGAGATAAGGAGACTCGAACTCCTGACATCCTGCTTGCAAAGCAGGCGCTCTACCAACTGAGCTATACCCCCTTTAGGTGAAAAAGAAATGTCATTTATGTTGACGTAACTATAGTAACCTAATATTGCCGTTTTGCGAAAGGGGATTAACAAAAAAAATGACCCTAGTTGTTGCAGCACTATATAAATTTGTCAAATTACAAGATTTTGCCGAGAAACAACACTCTCTACTTTCTTTATGCCAAGCGCATGACGTTAAGGGAACAATTCTGTTGGCACCGGAAGGCATTAACGGTACAATAGCGGGTTCTCGTCAAGCGATTGACTCAGTTCTCTGGTTTTTGCGCTCCGACTATCGCTTAGCAGACTTAGTATACAAAGAGTCTTATGCTGACAACGCACCATTTGAGCGCTTGAAAGTGCGCCTGAAAAAAGAAATTGTCACTATGGGATTGCCTGAAGTTGATCCTAATGAACAAGTGGGTACTTATGTCAACCCCAAAGATTGGAATGCTCTGATTTGCGATCCAGAAGTTACCGTGATTGACACCCGCAACGATTATGAGGTGAGTATCGGAACTTTCAAAGGAGCACAAAATCCTCACACGGAATCATTCCGTGATTTTCCAGACTATGTTCACAACCACCTCAACCCCCAGAAACACAAAAAGATTGCCCTGTTTTGTACTGGGGGAATTCGCTGCGAAAAAGCTTCTTCCTTGATGCTGTCTCAAGGGTTTCAAGAGGTTTATCACCTCAAGGGTGGAATTCTCAAATATTTAGAGGAAGTCCCAGAGTCCGAGAGTTTCTGGGATGGCGAGTGTTTTGTGTTTGACCAACGCATCGCTATGCGTCACGGGCTAGAATCAGGTAGTTATGATATGTGTCCAAGTTGTGGGCATCCCATTTCTGAAGCTGATAAATTGTCCTCCAAGTATCAAGAAGGTGTTTCTTGCCCCTCCTGTTTTGATATCCTCTCGGAGGATAAAAAAGCACGTCAGCAGGAGAAAAAACGACAGTCAGATTTAGCTAGAAAGCGTAATGGATAGCTAAAGTTCATGAGTTGCTCCATTCTTTATTAACCACCGCTTCCTTTCCAAATAATTCGGCACAATCCGCTCTACTCTATCCCAAAAAGCACTTGTATGATGTGGTTCAATCAAATGCACATCTCATAAACCACCAAATACTTAATCATGGGACGCGGTAGCATAGCAACTCGCCAGTGAAAATACAAATCTCTCTTGTGTCCACACAGAACCCCAATGGTCACCTAAGTCACGTACCTGTACTGAACTGGGAAAAGCCGCGACACGGTTGACAAGTACGTTAATACTGGAATTTAGAATTAGGTGAAGGCGATCGCGATACCATTGGTGAAATATTATCGTCCTCGTGCCTGTTCTTTGCGGTGCAATTCAAAACGGCTTTGGTAAATTCGTCGTAAATTGCTAAAGCTTCTGCAAGGTTGACACCCTAGTAATCGATGATTAATAACTTAGAATTTAAGCTTTGTTAGTGCCAAACCCAGCATTGTTCATCTAAAGATATTAAAAGTAAGTTGAGTGCATCAATAGTAGCCGCTTGTGGACTGAAGAATAAACTATAGACGAATCATTCGCTCTTTGATCTCCCTCATTGTCACTTCCTTTGCATTCTTTACTTGGGTCTAAGAAAACGGGTAGCGAAATTTTGTGATCGTGTTGGTGAAAGTGCCCTAGCTTTGAGAATAGCTGCCGTCAAAAAGGCATAAGATAAGATTCCAACAATCATCAACAGCAAAATATTGAAAACTCCCGCTGCGTTCCACAAAGCGTGCAGTCCGGATGCTGTTAAATAACCAATTGGCAAAATTTGCCAACTTTTAGAAGGTTTGAGTACAGCTAATCCGATAAAATATCCAAAATATCCACTGTAAGACATGTGTCCGGCAACAGAGCCTAAAATTCGAGCAATCACCAGTTGTAAACCCGCCAGATCACCAGCTCCCGCTCCGAATTGTGCTGAAATACTTTGAGTAATATTAGGTACATATTGTCCCAAGGTTTCTAATAAGGTAAAGCCCACAGCAGAAGCTGTTCCCAGTAGAATACCATCAAGAGGTTCGGCGACACCGATACGTTCCCGCCACGGCGATGGGACTACCTTAGCAATCAGAAATGCCAATAGTATAGGTATTGCCTTAAGTAATTCCTCCATCAAGCCAGCGCCAAAAAACATCCGCACCAGTAACTCTGTAAAAGTGATGGACTCCTGTTCTGAGGGTAAGTTACCAGGCAAAAGACCGCGAAACACAAAGAAAAACAAATCCAAGATGGGAGTGAGTAAAATCACCGTCGTCGTCAAAGCCGATGCAAACAGCACCCACCAAGGCTTTGGTTTACCACACAACTGGTAAATAAAGTAGTAAGCAGCAGAGGCGATATAAATTGCGACTATGAGTTGATTTGTTTGTGGTTGACCTACCGTGGCAAACATAAGTACCACGAAGACAACTGTGAGAATCCCTGGTATAAGGTAAGCTTTACGAGTTAAATCTTTGCCAGTAGAAATAATGGGAAACAGTTGAGTGAAGCTGAGCGAATCTGGTGGTTTTGAAGAAGGTTGATAATATGTTGAGGTTGATACTGGGTAACTATTTGCTGGGGGAAGTGATGTAGCTGCTGGTGGAAGTGGGGCGATCGCAGCGTCTTGTTGGTGGTTGTGTTCATACTCAAAAACAAATTCTGGACCATCATGTCCCAGAGTAATGCAATCTCCGATCATCAATTGCTGACAATTCTGCAACCGTTGTCCGTTCAAGTAGGTGCCATTGGCACTAGCCAAATCACAGATTAACCAACTAGACTCCCCATCTGGAGACGAAGGAAGAGGACGAACCGCTGCATGGCGACGAGATACCATGCGGTACAACATGGCATCCAACACAACTTGGCAGCTGGGGTCACGTCCAATGACTACCTCTTGACTGGGGAGCAGCGAGTAACGAGTTTCCGATCCCAGAGAGTTCCCAATATCAGACACTTGCCGCAGAATTGCATTCTGTCTTGCATTTTTACCTGTCATCGAGTTACAGGGTGTTTCTAAACTATTTCTTCAAAGAATTGGGCAATAGGACTTAACCCTTGCCACAACAGCAGAATTGCTAAATCCACTATAGCTTCAGTCACTGCTTATCAATGAGAAATTAAAAAAAACAAAATAAATAGAGAGTTTTACATAATCTTGGTCAGCATTACTGTTGACAGTTAAGCATTAACTGTCTAGCGTCAACCGTCAACAACCTCACCCGTAAACGACTTTCAATCATTTGTTGGAGTTGTATCAGAGACTGATTAAACTGTAGAATCAGCTTTTGATAGTTCATAGAAGGGCTACAGCTTCTTCCATTAAAGCCAGGACTTACGCAAAGAAACCCGGTTTCTACCAAAAATCGTCTGTTTCACAACCAAATACGAACGAAGAAACCGGGTTTCTAGCAGATGGCGCGTAAGTCCTAAAAGCTTTTCCTTTGCGCCCAGTTCTTAGCAGCAAAAACCATTTGCGCCTTCTGACTTAACTGAGCGGCTCGACTCAATGCATACCGGATTTGGGCTTTAGACCCAAAAATTTCGGTAAAAATAAAATACCAGCCGTATTTCGGGTTGACGGGTTGGTAACGTTCAAAGTAGCGTCTCCCTTTGGGAGAGGGATCTAAGTTTGACGGCTGGTATTTTATTTCAAGGCAAGTGCCTTACTCTCTACTAACAAATGATTGACTACACCCCTAAACAGCAACCATTTCTTGATGCTCAATCTTAGTACCCAGTATCTTGAGGAATTCTGCCAACCAACGCGGATGAGCAGGCCAAGCTGGTGCTGTGACTAAGTTACCATCAACTACAACCTCATCAACTGGGACATCTACGTAGGTACCACCAGCACGCCACACCTCTGTGCTACAAGCAGGGTAAGCAGTACAATTTTTGCCTTGCAAAACATCCGCAGCAGCCAACAATTGTAAGCCGTGGCAAATAGCAGCAATGGGCTTATTTGTTTGGGCAAAATGGCGGGTTATTTCTAGTACCTGTTTATTGAGGCGGATATATTCAGGTGCACGTCCTCCAGGAATGACCAAGGCATCGTAGTTTTCTGCTTTGACTTCTGCAAAAGAAGCATTAAGAGTGAAGTTGTGACCAGGTTTTTCACTGTAAGTTTGGTCACCTTCAAAATCGTGAACAGCAGTCCTAACTTTTTCTCCAGCTTTTTTGTCCGGACAAACTGCATGAACGGTATATCCTACCATCAGCAAAGCTTGGAAGGGAACCATGACCTCGTAATCTTCCACATAGTCCCCTACGAGCATCAAAATTTTTTTAGTAGCCATTTTTTCTTAGTCTTTAGTCATTAATTAATACTAATTTATGTTTGGGTGTGTTAGGTGAAATATCAAAAAACCTTTTTCAAATAAAACGATTGTTCACAGTGTAATGTGCTACCTAAATCAGAAAGAAAGTTAAGAATTTTAGCGTCACTAATGACACAGTCAGGTATCAATACTGCTCGGTTAAGGAAAAATAGAGAGTAATATCTACCTAAAGATAGAAGTTTTATTATTTTACTCTCTCTAGAGAGATTTTGAGAATTCGGTTGTGCAATAATGATTTTTGTTAGTCATGAAGCTCATGTACGTTATGCCAAGAAAAGTATTAAATGAGCCTGGCTGGGTGGCTTCTGTACGATGCAAATGCTAGCTTGATAGATGGAAGCCCTTATACATGATTGGGGATCCGCTCAACGCAAACAAAAGTTTGTTGGACAGCCTACTTAATGACTAATGACTAATGACTAATGACTAATGACTAATGACTAATGACTAATGACTAATGACTAATGACTAATGACTAATCAAAGCAAATTAAATTCCTTCAAAGCTTTGGGAAAATTTTGATTTTCATGGCTTGGACGGCTCAGTTTAATCAAAGCAAAACGCTGTAAGGGAGTTAATTCTGTCCACTGTTGAGGCGAAAGGGTAACACCAAATTCTCTCGCTTTTTCCTGAAGGTCTATTGGTACAGTGTTAGCATCCAACCACACCGGATGTGGTTCAACTGGCAACTCAGCAGCCAATGTGCCAGTGCGTTGTAGAATCAGGTTCTGGAGATATTCCCTATATGCTTGAATTTCGGATTCTGTAGAGCAAGGGAATTCAACCAAAGCTTCTCGCTCGGCTTTGGTCAAATGACTCCAATCGGATAACTTTAACTTGATGCCAGAAGTATCAAGTTTTTGGCGTACCTGCATAGGAATACAACGCAGGGAATCAACAAAATCTGCTTCGAAATCAAAGAAATTAGCCATATACTCATGCCTTTTTTAAGAACTTTTTTTATTACTAATCCGAATTATAAAATAACTAATTGATAGAGTAAAAATAGCAATTGCTAGTCCAATGATATCAATACCTGTTACTTTTTCTAAGTCAAGAATAATGATTTTTCGAGCAACAGCAATCAAGGAAGTAACAATAACTAACTCAGCTTGCAGAACGTGTTCTTTGAGATAAGCTGTAATATTTTCTAGTATTTCTATGGCAATTAAAATATTCAAAAATAAACCAAAAACTTTCAAGGATGTTATGGTAAAAACAACAGGGCGTATCGTAAATAGTTCTTTAATAAGAAAAAAAACGAGATCCGCAGTTGCTACCAAAATTACGAGCACCATCAGAAGAGATAAAACTTTGGAAACTAGCACCACAATGTTTTCGATCAGGTGCATGAAGTTTTCATCTCTAAAACTTTCTTGAACTCGCCTGAGTAGTTTTCTCATCTGCCGCGTTTATTCTAAACTCAGTATAAAGCATGAAGCAGAAAAAACTGGGAAACACACTATTCACTTCATACTTTATCCTGTCTGGAGGCTTAGCAGGTTAACATTCAGAATGTAAAAGTTGGTAATTATGAACAGTAAACTCAAGGGTAACTGGCACAATCTGAACTGCACAAGCTTTTAATTCTGGTTGCCCAGAGTCGGGGCAAGATTCTGGATGAGTCAGGGCGTTGGCTTCGGCATTATCTGCCCAAAGTACACCCCAATGCATGGGGACAAATACTGTACCGGGTGCGATCGCTCTTGTGACTTTTGTCAGGAACCTGGCTTTTCCTCGACGCGATCGCACTTCTACCAATTGGTTATCTGTAATCCTCAGCTGTGCAGCATCACGAGGATGAATCTCCAGAAACGGTTCAGGATGCATTTGGCGAATTTTTTCAATCCGACCAGTGCGAGTTTGGGTGTGCCAATGTCCGTAAAGTCGTCCAGTCGTCAAAACAAAAGGATAATTCGGATCTGGTGGTTCCGCCAGTCCCCGCGAGTGATATGCTCCAAAGCGAGCACGTCCATCAGGAGTGTGGAAGCACAGATCTGTGTAGAGACGCTTCGCTTGCAAGGGAGCAGGGGAGAGTCTAGATTCAACTTCTTCTATCCCCCTCTGCCCCTCTTCTGCCCCTCTTCTGCCCCTCTGCTCAGGACAGGGCCATTGCGTTGGACCTTGTGCTCGTAATTGCTCGTGACTAAGACCCGTCATATTGCAGGGGCGATCGCTAGTGAGTTTGACAAACTCAGCGTAAACTTCAGCAGAGTTAGCAAAGGCGAACTCCTTGTGGTAATCCAATCTGCGACCAACTTCTGCAAAAATTTCCCAATCTGCTTTCGCTTCACCTGGTGGTTGGCGGAATGCTGGACATAGGGTTACCACTCGTTCGGAATTGGTCATCACGCCAGTTTTCTCGCTCCACTGTGCAGCTGGGAGCAGGACGTGAGCGTAAGCAGCAGTTTCTGTTGGGTAGTAAGCGTCTTGGCAGATAGTAAAGGGCGATCGCAACAATGCTGCTTTCGTCCGCTCCAAATCCGGCATACTCACAGCAGGATTAGTAGCAGCAACCCACAGCAACCCCACAGTACCATTTTCCAGTCCAACAATCATGTCCCAAGCCGTCATACCGGGAGTCGGCGAAATCTGTCCTGGCTTCAGTCCCCAAAACTCCTCAACTTCTGCTCGGTGCTGAGGATTTTTCACCACTCGATAACCGGGTAACAAGTGGGACAAACCTCCAGCTTCCCGTCCTCCCATCGCGTTTGGCTGACCCGTGAGCGAGAAAGGTCCTGCTCCTGGTTTGCCAATTTGTCCAGTCATCAGGTGCAGATTAATGATAGTTCTCACCTTAGCCGTACCTTCCGAGGATTGATTCACACCCATCGACCACAGGGACAGCACCTGCTTGGATTGACCCCAGTAGCGTGCTGCTGTTTCTAAATCTTCAATGCTGATTCCACATTGACGAGCCACCACATCTGGAGAATAGTGGCGAATCACCTCAGCATATGCGGGAAAATTGCTGGTGCAATCGTCGATAAACGCACTATCAATGTCGCCCCAACGCATCAACAAGTGAGCCATACCGTTCAACAAGTCGATATCTGTACCAGGACGAATAGCTAAATGTAAGTCAGCAGCTTCTGCGGTTGGTGTGCGGCGGGGATCAACCACAATCATCTTGACTTTGCGGTTCTTTTTGTGGTATTTTTCTAGTCTGTTAAAAACAATTGGGTGACATTCAGCCGTATTTGTCCCAATTAAAAACGCGCAGTCAGTTAACTCCAAATCTTCATAACAGCACGGCGGACCATCTGAGCCGAAGCTTTGAATGTAACCAGCCACAGCGCTAGACATACACAAGCGCGAGTTGGCATCAAAATTATTGCTCCCTAGACACCCTTTTAAAAGTTTCTGAGCCGTGTAGTAGTCTTCAGTTTGAAACTGACCGGAACCATACATACATATGGCTTCTGGTCCGGTGGTAAAGCGCACAGTTTGAATACGCTTCGTGATAATGTCAAAAGCTTCATCCCAGCTAACGCGCCGAAACTCCTGATCTAAGGAATCTCGTACCATTGGGTAATGCAGCCTATTTTTATCTAAAGACTCTGCGATCGTTGCGCCTTTAACACAAATCATACCCTGACTAGAAGGGTGCGCTTTGTCACCTCGTACCCGCCAAATCGGATTTCCGTGACTATCTCGATGAGTCGCTTTGCCTAGTTGTGCTGGCGGAGAAACTTCCAGTCCACAGCCAACACCACAGTATGGACAGAGGGTTTTGTTAAATTCAGTCATGGCAATTGCACCATGTTGATAAACTATCGAAATGTTTAGTTTGTAAAAGAGAAAATCCAGCAAATGAATGTGTTTTTAAACTTCTTCTATTCACTTGGTAGCACTTACAAAATTCTCCGAATAATAATTTATAAAATCTGAGATTCTAGTGACTAATCTTTGCTTAATCTGATTTATTTTTTCAGTAAAAGCTCGCAAAAGGATTTCTACTTAATTAAATATGATTTGAGACATCAAAAATGTTTTTCATGATACAAAATATTATTATATTACTAATCTTGTGATACAATTTTATTATGTAAACTATGTCAATTAATAATGAAATATGTCTAGAAAGCATACTTTCTAGACAGCGTTATGACTACAGCTAATTGGTATTTATTACAGAAGTCAACTTAAGGAAAATGAAATCACAGATAAACAAGAGATGCATACAGAAAATTTATCTGCGTTTATCTGCGGTTCTAAATACTCTTAAGCCAGATTTTTGTAAGATATAAATTATTTCATCTTACTTTTCAGCTAAAACGCCAGAACTCTGAACTGCAGTTTCTGTTTCTGTTGCCTCACCTTCATAAGCAGCAGCAAAGGAAGCTTTTGGTTCTTTCAGGAAGAAAGCACACATAAAAGCGCAGACCAGAGCAGCTAAACCCATAGTGGTAAACAGCGTTGGTGCATCAGTTAAGCTGAAAATTGTGAGATAAACAACGGCTCCGAAGTTACCGTAAGCTCCGACATTTCCTGCAATTTGTCCGGTAGCTTCCTTCTTAATCAGAGGTACAATACCGTAAGTTGCACCGCAGCCAGCTTGAGCAAAGTAGGCGGCAAACATCGTGACTGCAATTGCAACTGGAAGTGCCCAACTGCCGTTAATATAATGAGCCATTAAATAGCCAACACCAATGCCAGCAGTGATAATTGTCATCGTCCATTTACGGGAGCCAAACTTATCAGAAATTAAGCCTCCGCTGGGACGAGAAATTAAGTTTAAGAAAGGATAGGTGGCGGCAATCATTCCAGCTATCACGTGCTCTAAACCAAAAGTTTTTTCAAAAAACGCAGGTAGCATGGAAACAGCAGCAAGTTCAGAACCAAAGTTCGTCACATAAGTGAATTCGAGTAAAGCGACTTGACTAAATTGATAACGTTCGGAAGGCGCGTAAGTTTTTTTGCCAGTGAGAAGTTCTTTGTTAACTTGCCAAGCTTTATAGGTTTGGTAAACAAATAATCCTGCTAACACTAACCAAACCAAATACATTTGGCTCTGATTCAAAAAGTGAATGTTCTTTTGTTCTAGACGCCAAGCCAATAAACCCAAGGCGAAAATCAAACCGAAATTTGAAAGAATCATTGCCCAGAAGCTTTTAACACTGGTCACTTCCAGAGCACCATTTTTCTTAGGTCTTTGATAAACTTTACTGGGAGGCGTGTCTTTGACACTGTTGTAATAAATCACGCCATAGATAGCAGCGATGATACCAGTGAGAGCGATCGCAAACCGCCAATTAGAAGCGCCACCAGTCATAAAGCTCGCAACAACCGCAATTGTAGGTAGGGCAAACTCTGCACCAAAAGCACCAAAGTTACCCCAACCGCCGTAAATACCTTGGGCGATTCCAATCTCCTTTGGTGGGAACCATTCCGCCACCATGCGAATACCCACGACAAACCCAGCGCCAACAATTCCCATTAGCAGGCGGCTGATGACAAGATGGTGAAAATTCTGCGACAGCGCCGTTGCAAAACAGGGAACAGCAGCAAAAATCAGCAGCATTGAGTAGGTAATCCTCGGACCAAAACGGTCTAGAAGCATACCAATAATGATTCGTGCGGGAATTGTCAAGGCGAGGTTGCAGATGCCCAAAGTTTTAATTTGCTCTGGTGCCAAATGTAACTGCTTGCCGATAGTTGTCGCAAAGGGAGCAAAGTTAAACCAACAAACAAACGTGAGAAAGAAGGCAAACCAAGTTAGATGCAAGATGCGATAGCGATCATTAAATGAGAACAATCCTTTGAGCATTGAGTTTTCCCGATGAAAAAACAGAAAAATTGCATGGAGAAACCTGGGGACAATGGTGCAATTGCCCTAAGCTGAAAAACATTTAAGTTGCTGAATTTTTCCTGAAGACTGTTCTTAGTCATTAGTATTATAAAAGACAAATGACTAAGGGCAAATGACGACTCTAAGGAAAAATGCGTACATTGGATGCGTAGCTTTAAACTGCGGCTGGTTCTCGTAAGCGTGCGCCGAAATGTTCAATCAGTAGTTCTCGCAATACTGGTAGCAAATCTTCGCAAGGGATTCCTTTGGTGATACAGGCTCCCAGTTGCGCCTCCTTACCAACTTTGCCGCCCATATAAATGTCAACCCCTTCCACAGCTTTGCCATTTTTGCGAACTTTAGTTCCCATCAAGCCGATGTCGGCGACTTGCGGCTGTCCGCAGGAGTTGGGACACCCTGTCCAGTGAATTCGCACGGGGTGAGTCAGTTCTAACTCTGCTTCCAACGCCTTTATGATTGCTAAAGCACGGTTTTTTGTTTCAATAAGGGCAAAGTTGCAAAATTGTGATCCCGTACAAGAAACGAGCGATCGCATCAGCAAAGTAGGGTTAACAGTAAACTTGTCAAGTACAGGTTCTGTTAAAAAAGTTTCCAGCAGTGAATCAGCAATGTTTGGGATAATTATGTTTTGCTCAACTGTAAGCCTGATTTCACCGCTGCCATAAACTTCTGCCAGACGTGCGATTTCAAACATGTCCTCGGCGTACAACCGACCGACAGGAACGTGCAACCCTACGTAGTTCAATCCTGGTTGTTTTTGTTTATGTACCCCAATATGGTCACGTTTTTCCCAATCAATTTCATCCCGTGCTGCTGCACTTATAAATGACTTACCAAAGCGTTTTTCAACTTCTGCACGGAACTTTTCCAAACCCCATTCATCAATTAACCACATCAGGCGGGATTTTTGCCGATTTGCGCGTAAACCGCGATCGCGAAAGACTTCCAAAACAGCTCTACATAAAGCGACGACATCCTCTGGAGGCACCCAAACATTCAGGGGAACAGCAGCCTCACAGCGCTTGGCAGAAAAGAATCCACCAACTAGGACATTGAAGCCAAATATTGGTGATGAGGGGGATGAGGGGATCGAAGAAAGTTCTTCTCCTTGTCCCATTGCCCATTGTCCATTGTCCCCAAGTTGTCCCTCAAAGAAGGCGGGAACGAAAGCTAAATCGTTAATTTCGGCGTGAACTGAATTATCCCGTCCACCAGTAATCGCAATATTAAATTTCCGTGGAAGGTTGGTAAACTCGGAATTGCCTTCACCTTGGTTGGTAACCATGTCTTGAATTTGTTGTACCAACTCTCGCGTGTCAAACAACTCATCCGCATCCAACCCAGCGACTGGATCACCTGTAATATTGCGGACATTATCCATCCCTGACTGCACAGTGGTTAAGTCAACTGCACGAAATTTATCAAAGATTTCTGGTAAATCTTCAATCCGGATGCCTCGCAGTTGAATATTTTGTCTGGTAGTAATGTCAGCGTTGCCCTCATCACCGTAACGCTGTATCACTTCAGCTAGTACGCGCATTTGCTCACAACTGAGAATACCATTGGGCATGCGCATCCGCATCATAAACTTGCCTGGAGTAACTGGGCGAAAGAATACACCCACCCACTTGAGCCGATGATCGCGGTCGGTTTCATCCATCGCCTCCCAGCCAAGAGAGGCAAATTTTTCTATTTCTTCCTTAACAGCAAGACCATCTTTTTCTGCCTTAAATTTCTCAAATTTGTTTAAGCTGGTTGTAGTGGTAGTTGCTTGGTCTGTCATGAGCTCAACTCAATGAAACTTCTGAAGGTCGTTGCTCAACAGCAACTTTTCACCTCATAACATTCTGTTTTTATAGGTTTATGAGGTCTATAGGTAGAAAAAATTGTATTTTTTTGTGTTTACATATTTGCTAAAAACAATCTGTTTCTGCACTGTTTGGATGCAAATTGTGTAATTGTTCTCCTTACCTTAATGTTGCAAAGCCATTCAAATCGTATCTTTAGTTACGAAATTTTCTATAAATTGATGAAAATGTATCAATTAGATGCATTTTTTGCATAAAAATAAGCACACAAGGGATGCAAAGCCCTTTGTTTACTGCGATCGCCCTTTGGGCGGCTCCTGTTCGCGTAGCGTTCCGCAGGAAAGGAGCATCGCAGTTAATTTCAACCGGAAGAACATTGGAAATGGCACACTAAGTCATGATGGCGATCGCAGTCAATAAAAGCTAGACACCATGAGGAAATATGATTCAAACCATAGCAGCCAACCTGTACTAGGATATCGACCGCAAGCAGCAGACACCAGCATTGAAGCCGATATCTTTTTATTCAACAGGTTGAGGCAACTCTCTGAGGCGCAACGGGTACAAATGGTTGCCACACACAACCGTGGGGTGAGAAAACTTTGTCTGACTGGCATCAAATGGCGACATCCCAATACACCAATCGAAGAAATCCGTCTACTGTTTGCCCATGCAGTTTTAGCAGAGAAATTTCATTCTGATTTCCAGCCAACTGGTATTGATGAAACAATGTGGATTCAAGATTCCATCGCCAAAGCTTGTGAACTCCACCAACTCTTTGAATCAATCAACATGCTTTACTACGTGAGTGGAGGTGTTGCCAGTTCTATTCATGGGGAAGCGCGTTCCACTCGCGATCTTGATTTAGTGATACAGGTGCAAAGCAATCAAATCGACCTGCTGGTACAAACATTGTCTGCATCCGGATTTTATTGTCCAACGGGTACAGTGGAGGATTTAAAGCTTGGACGAGGAAAAATACTTAACATCATTCATACCGAAACAATCGCCAACGCTGACTTAATTGTGATGGAAAATAAGCCATTTGCTGTTTCTCAGATGTCTCGGAGAAAGCTATTAGACATTCCTTCAATCTCTAATTTTTGGATTGCATCGCCAGAAGACACAATCTTGCAAAAGTTGCTTTGGGGAAGTCAAAGAAAGTCTGAGAAACAATGGCGTGATGTTTTGGGGATATTGAAACTCCAAAACGATACCTTAGATGACAACTACCTTACTGAATGGGCTTCTCGTTTAGAAATTCCAGATTTATTAGCTCAAGCAAGGATTGAGGCGGGAGAAGGCAGGGGTGATTGTGGATAATATTAACCAGCTTTTGATACAGGCGCAAGCAGCATACAATACGTCTGACTGGTCATCACTGATTCAATGCTTACAACAGTTGACTCAACAAAAGGACTCAGAACATCCAGACATACTGAAAAATAAAGAACATCTGCTGGAATTAGCACTCTGTGTTCTAGAAACTGGAGATTTTCAGCAACGCTGGGAAATTGCTAAGATTTTTATCAGCTTAGGAACTATTGCCATCCCCCCATTGGTAGATATATTAAAAGATGAAGATGTAGAGGAAGAGTTGCGTGCTTATGCAGCACGCATTTTGGGGGATTTGAAAAATCCAAATGCCATTGCACCTCTGATGGAATTGCTGAAAACCAATGAAAGTGAGGAACTCAAGGAGATAGCAGCTACAGCTTTAGGGCAAATGGGTTCCGTTGCTATTACCTCCCTGACGGAACTTTTAGCTGAGGAACAGACACGCCTATTAGCAGCTCAAATGCTCTCCTACATTCGGCAAAAAGAAACTATCACACCTCTGTTGAGCGTAGTGCAAGATTCACAAGTTGCTGTGCGTGCTGTGGCAATTGAAGCACTCAGCAGCTTTCATGATGAACGCGTACCACCAGTGCTTCTCAATGCTTTGAATGATGTCGCTGCGCCAGTGAGGCGAGAAGCAGTCGTTGGTTTGGGTTTTCGCCCTGACTTACGTGAAGCATTAGATTTGGTGGCAAAATTACAACCGAGACTTTATGACATTAACCAAGATGTTTGTTGTGCTGCAGTCGTCGCCCTTTCTAGAATGGGTGGTGAAGCTGCGGCACAAGAATTATTTCAGGTTTTGATATCGCCTAATATACCAATTCGGCTGCAACTGGAAGCTATCCGCGCATTAAGTTGGGTGGAGATACCATGCGGTTTGGAGCATCTGCAACAAGCACTTCATCAACTGCAATCACCCACAATATGGCAGGAAATTGTTACTGTTTTAGGGCGAGTCACTGATACAACTTTAACTAACAAAGCAGCAGAAATCTTACTAGGAATGTTGCGACAAAACCATCCAGGAGTTGAAATTGCCAGCATCAAAAGTGCGATCGCTCTGTCTCTGGGGCAGTTGGGGAAAATGCAGGCAATGGATGTATTAATCGAGATGTTGGCAGATAAAGATGCTCAAGTAAGACTGCATGCAAGCGCTGCACTGAGGAAACTATCTCCCGAAAAGCAGTAGGTATTTGGCTTTTATAACCATTGAGACTAGTTCAACAATAGCATTTTGTCCATAATCCTTTGAAATCAGAGAAAATGACTATATGAGGAAATACGTTAAGAATCTTAATAATGACTGTAACAACGCAGCAGCAACTCATAACCAGCTTTGAAAAACTTTTTTGGACTTGGAAGGATTACAAAATTCAGTACACTGTCATGGGTACAGGACGCCCTCTGGTACTGATTCATGGCTTTGGTGCTTCCATTGGACATTGGCGGAAAAATATCCCAGTTTTAGCAGCCAATGGTTATCGAGTCTTTGCTCTTGACCTTTTGGGGTTTGGAGGTTCTGATAAAGCTCCGTTAAATTATACAGTGGAACTGTGGGTAGAACTGCTCAAGGATTTTTGGACAGCACATATTCAAGAAAGAGCTGTATTTATAGGTAATTCCATTGGCGCACTTTTGAGCTTAATGGTGGTGGCGGAACATCCGGAAATAGCCGCTGGAGGTATTTTGATTAACTGTGCGGGTGGGTTAAGCCATCGATCGCACGAGTTGAACCCACCGTTACGCATTGCCATGACAGCTTTTAACTCTTTAGTGCGATCGCGCATCATGGGAGCATTTGTTTTCAACCGCATCCGTCAAAAAGCTCAAATTCGCCGTACTCTATACCAAGTTTACTGCAACAGAGATGCCGTCACCGATGAATTGGTGGAGTTACTATATACTCCGTCTTGTGACCCAGGAGCGCAACAAGTTTTCGCCTCTATCCTCACTGCACCTCCTGGTCCCTCTCCAACGGAACTCTTACTTAAAATCGCCCACCCATTGCTAGTAATATGGGGTGCAGATGACCCTTGGACACCAATCACTGGGGCAAAAATTTACGAAAAAGCGCGCGAGAATGGCAAAGATATCCAAATAGTACCAATTCCAGGTGCTGGTCATTGCCCTCATGATGAAGTGCCAGATGTTGTCAATCAGCAGATTTCGGACTGGCTATCATCTTTGTAGACTGAGTAAAATAATAAGTCTCTTGCAAAAGTCAAAAAGAAGAATTCAGAATTCTGAATTTTTCTTTTTGACCAAACAAAGTAAACCGAAATATGCCCTATCCTACACCCAGCATGGTTATCAGGCAGTATCCTTATACTTTCAGTCAGCAGATGCAGAATTGCTCAATAGCTTAGGACTTATGTAACGTGGATCTTTTCAGTAGTGTTCTCATGATTTTCCTTTCTTAAGTGTTTGAGTGTTGAACATTTCAGCAAGCACACTGGCAATGCGAAGCGGATTTTGAGCAGCGATCGCTCCGGTGATGAATCTAGGACTTACGCATTGACAGAATTGTGATCATGCATATGTACCTTTACCTGTTGACTGAACGAAAGTTAAGTTCTTTAAGCCAACTTTTCTATATTCTTAATAGATGAAAGCCAAATCCACTTATGCACCTAGTACTCGACCAACCCAAAATTGTCGGGTGAAGACAGACACACCGGACGCGGAGAATGTTTACACTCCGTAAAGTTGCTGTGATGGACTACTAGGGGTAAAGAATGCGAGAAACAAAGCCCACTTCCAGGACATCAAGTTTTCTCGCTCATCGGATGAGCGCACAATCTGCGGCTTGACGCGCATGGTGTTAATTCACATAACAGCCTATTTGTAAAGTGCGTAAGTCCTAGAATCATGAAAAACAACTCCATTGATAGAAGGTGAATTTAGACAGTTAGGCGATCGCGTAATATTGAAAACGGACGGTGCTAAGCTGTCACGCATATAAGAATGCACATTGAGACAGCAGGGGAGCAGAGGAGCAGAGGGGCAGGGGAGAGAGTTTGAAGCTTTTACCCGCAATGAGAATAATGCAATTTGTAGGCGCGACAGCTTAACAGATCATACTTTTGCTGATTTGCGACTGCTGACATATTCTTCTGTTGTGAATTCATTTTTTTGATTTTTGGGAGTGTCAAAGTCTATATTGACGATAAACTTCACTCGCAGCCCGATGTACTAAGGAGTGACGATACACAAGTGATTTGAGATCATCGGCATATCCACCACCAATAACGCAAGCTACTCTATAGCTAGCAGCAAGACAAGTACTCAAAACCTGCATTTCTCGACGGTATATACCAGTGTCAGTTAAGGCTAATTTTCCTAGCCTGTCCCCGACATGAGGGTCAACACCAGCATCGTACAACACTAAATCTGGCTTGACATCAGACAACAAATCTGGTAGATACTTTGCTAACGTTTGCAGGTAAGTATCATCTTCCATCCCCACAGGTAAGGGAACATCCAAATCACTTTTTTGCTTAGTACCAGGGAAATTGACTTCGCAGTGCATTGAGAAGGTGAAAACACTATCGTCCTCTTGAAAGATAAAAGCAGTGCCATCCCCTTGATGCACGTCTAAGTCTACAATCAAGATTTTCTGAACCAGGCGGAGTTTTTGCAATACGCGAGCTGCAACTGCTAAATCATTGAAAATACAAAAACCAGATCCATAACTGGGAAAGGCGTGATGAGTACCACCAGCAGTATTACAAGCCAAACCGTACTTGAGCGCTAGTTGTGCTGTGAGGATTGTCCCACCAATCGCGACACACGTACGATTAGCCAGTGATGAACTCCAAGGTAATCCAATACGTCGCTGTGCTTTGGCATCAAGAGTGCCCTTACAATAAGCTTGAACGTACTCTGGGGTGTGAACTAACTCTATGAACTCTTGTGGTGGGCGTGAGGGCATATGAAATTGTTCTTTTTGCGCCACGCCATCTGCTAATAGTAGTTCGTAGAGTTGCCGAAATTTTGGCATCGGAAAGCGATGACCTTCAGGTAGTGGGGCAACGTAGTCAGAGTGGTAGACTATCGGCAAGTCCATGAAGTCACTGTTTTGACACTCTCCGCCCTGCAAGTGCGGAGATTCTTGGGCTGAACTTGCCTTTTTCTGGTTTCCCTTCTTATAGGTCTTATGGTTCATACTTATCCGAAACACAGTTTTTTACACTATGTTCCGCTTTAGGACAACTCCCCAAGCGTTTACCCATTTCAAGGTACGTTCCCGTGTGCCCCACGGTACGCGGATTACTCCAAAAGCTTTTCAATTTTCGACAATCGTTTGAAAGTCTTAGCTGTTTATCGAGTTCTCGCTGCTCGTTGCCCCTAAAATTCCTAACTCAAAGTGTGTCTTAACTGTTTCACTTCGGTTAGAGGAGTTTCACCCCGGCGTCTCAATTCTAACACGTTTTGGCTAAAGCCGTCCTTCTAGGACCTTGCTCTAAACCCAATTTTTCGGTAAAAAGTTTTAACCGCCAAAACACCAAGAATATTATCGCGTTGATTTTGTTGTTTCTACGCGAAGCTAGGAAATGGGTGATATTTTCTGTCTGCTACATGGTTTAAGCCACGTAGATTTATACCAGTTTTGTTTACACTGGACAAGGGAATAATAGAGCGATTTTAATCTCAAATCAAAAATTGTCATGATACAACATTTGATTTTGCCACTTATATTTGTCTTAGCTGGCTTGCTTGGTGGAATTATAAGCGAAAAAATTATCTTTCAAAGATTAAAAAAATTTGTTGCTAACAGACGAATTCCAGGAAGTGCAGTTATATTTCGTTCCCTAAACCGTATGCCCTTCTTCTGGTGTCTATTGGCTGGGTTCTACGGTGCAACTGTCAGTTACCGTCCTGAACCAGATGTTGCTGAATTATTGAAAAAATTTATTACAGGCGCTTTTTTATACACAGTTACTATCGTCTTTGCCAGACTCACTGCTGGGTTTGTCAATGTATTTTTTCGGAGAGCAGATGGTTTTTCCGCCTCACTACTTTCTAATGTTGCTAAAACTGCGGTTTTAGTTTTAGGAACATTAATTCTATTGCAAACATTAGGAGTTCAAATTACACCAATATTAACAACGTTAGGTATTGGTGGTATAGCAGTTGGTCTAGCACTTCAAGATACATTAGCAAATTTGTTTTCTGGTTTTTATTTAATTATTTCTAAGCAAGTCAGAACAGGAGATTACATTAAATTAGATAATGGCGATCATGAGGGATATGTTACAGATATAACCTGGCGAAATACGACTATCAAAGAGCTTTCAAATAACGTCATAATAGTACCAAATTCTAAGCTATCTTCTGCTATTTTCACTAACTATCATCTACCAGTGAAGGAAATCACATTAACCATGATTGTAGGAGTTAGCTATGATAGCGACCTTGAGCAAGTTGAAAGAGTCACTGTAGAGATTGCTCAGGAGGTCATGGAGGAAATTGCTCCTGAATTAATAGCGAATGAACCTTATATAAGATTCAGCGAGTTTGCAGATTCTAGTATAAATTTTACGCTTTATATGCGGGTCAATGAATTTTTTGACCAACGATTGGCTAGACATTTATTTATTAAGAAATTACACAAACGCTATCAGAAAGAAGGAATTACAATTCCCTTCCCCATCAGAGATGTTTATGTGCAAGGTAATGGGAGTCAGAAGAACACAGAATTTAGAACTCAGAACTCAGAATATCCTCACAAATAAATTTGGAGGATTTAGTAAGGAAAGAATTCTTTTCCCTCCACTAAATCACCAACAACATTTTCAGGACTAGCAGTTCTGACAAGATTGATAAACAAGGGCTAGCTCTGTGCATACACCTTGTAACGGTTTATCCCAAGTTTCAATGGGTATCTCAGGTAAATAGGCAAATTCAAACACAATACCTATGGTTGGCTTGTTTGTCCATTCAGGAGAACTCAGCATCCGGTCATAATATCCCCCGCCATAACCCAAGCGATATCCTTGATAATCGCAAGCAATACAAGGAACAAGAATTAAATCAACTTCCGCAGAAGCAATAGTTGGTGCATCAGGATGAGGTTCACAGATTCCATAAGCTCCGGTTATTAGAGTATCTTGATGTGTCCAAAAATGCCAGTAAAGCGACTGTCCAACGCAGCGAGGAAAACCCCAACGACGACAGGTATCTGTAAATAAGGGACTAAGGTCTGGTTCTTGGCGAAAGCTAAAATAGGCAAGTATTGTTTTTGCTTGGTTAAATTGGGGGGAGGTTAAAAGATTTTGGCAGATGCGATCGCTCTTTTCGCGCCATTCCTGAGTTGACATGGATTGACGTGTTTTGAGCAGCGATTTGCGTAACTCTGTTTTTCCCATCTAAAAACCTAGCACTACGTCCAGTGCAATACGAATCAATTGCCAGCGTTCCTCTTCTAATACTCCCACCAAACCAAAAACTTGGCTATGGTCCAATACGGTAGTGAGCAAAAAATCAGCAGTTTTTGGGCTAGAAAGTGAACAGGCATTTATAGTAAAATTTAACACGATAAATCATGGTTATTTTCCATGAGAAATTAATTCAGTATCTAGACAACTACCGGAATAACAACTAAATAACTATGAACCTCAAACGAATCCTCAGCCTGGGTTTACTTGGTCTAGGCTTGACACTGACTATGGCGACCCTTGCCACACGATATGTTAATGCTTCCGACCATGATGACGGTGAAGTTGATACCAAAGGTCGCAACGTTAATTTGACTGACTTGTATGTGTTCCGCGAACAAGACCAAAACCCAAATGCGGGTAAGGATGACCTGGTCTTGATCATGAATACTAACCCGCGATCACTCGCTCGTCAGCAGTATTATTTCAGCAACAACGCCCTCTACGAATTCAAAGTCACACGCGTCACTGACAAAGACGCAACTCCGACTGGTCAAGAAGATGTCGTGCTGCGATTCCAATTTAACCCACCCAACGAGAAAGGTGAGCAAGAATTCAAGCTGACTGTAATTGCCGATAAGAAAATAGTTGCTGAAGATACAGGGAAAACGACCCCCCTAAATTCCGAACCGACAATTAACAACCTATCCTTGGGTGGCTCTCAGGTTAGTGTGTTTGCTGGACTCCGGGAAGATCCCTTCTTCTTCGATGTTGAGCAATTCTTTAGAGTCCGTGCAGGTGCTTTGGGTATCGGACCTCAAGTAGGTTTCCGTACCACTGACAAAGCAAGAGACTTTGCCGCAGGGTACAACGTCAATGCGATCGCACTTAAAGTTCCGCGATCGCTCCTCCAAGGACACACCAAAGCCACAACTTTCGATGTTTGGGAAACAATCTCTGTCAAAGACCCGCGTAGCCGACAATTCAAGCAGTTCGAGCGGCTGGGACGACCAGGAATTAATGAAGGCTTGGTGGTCACCAATGACTTTCTCAATGCATTTAACAGCATCCCCCCCACTGCTGACTTAAGTCCAGCCGCTGCTCCTGTAGGAGCTGAAGCGAAAAAGACACTGATAGCTCTTGGTAATGACGACAACCGAGCTAACGCTCTCCTTGGTGCTTTCCTTCCTGACGTCATGCGGATTGATACTACCGTAGCCAGCGGCTACGCCAATGCCTTGAATGCGAAGGGCAGTCCCATTGCTGGAAGGAAACTGACCGATGACGTTATCGATATCACCTTATCTGTCCTTACCAACGGCAATGTGACTACCGATAACGTTTCCTATGAAGGCACTCCTGACAACCCCGCCCAAGGTCACCAGCCAATACAGCCTCAATTCCCCTACTTAGCTCTACCGAACTAATAAGGAGGACAAGGGAAAATGGGCAATGGGCAATGGGCAATTCCCAATTCCCAATTCCCAATTCCCAATGCCCAATTCCCATTGCCACTCTAGCCCCCGTAGGAAAATATCCTCCTCTGTGCATCCTCTGTCCGGTTTGTTAATAAGTATCAAACGGCAATGACAGACGTTTTTTCCAAGCAGAAATCAAGATTCCTAAAACCCTTTTGGCTACTCCTGCTCGCAGTACCAATGATAGGTATCCTGATAGCGACAACTTTTTTCAAACAAGATTCCTCCAAACTTCCAACCGCCTACCGCTACCGATTTCCCCAGTCGTTACCAGGTACTGGCAATAAAAAGAGTTTGGTACAAAATGAAATTGCCTTTTATCAAAAACGAGTCAGCACCAATCCCCAGAGTGGCTTGGACTCAGCTTCATTGGCTAGAGCTTACTTAAAGATGGCTCGTGCAACTGGGCAAACCAGTTGGTATTTACTGGCAGAACAAGCAGCAAAGCGATCGCTCTCCAACCTCAGTGTCAACAACAATGGTGCTGTGCTTGTACTTGCCCGCGTAGCACAAGCTAGTCACGATTTTGCACAAGCCATGCGCTTGTCAAACCAGGTACTAAAATCCCAGCCTGGTAACGAGGATGCCTTGGCAATCATAGTGACATCCAATCTGGCAATGGGCAAGCTACAAGCAGCAAAAGAGACTGCTGATAAATTAGTAGACCGAGTTCCCACACAAGGAAGCCTGACTTTACAAGCTTTGGTGCAGGTTGCTCAAGGACAAGACAAAGAAGCAATTCAAAATTTCAAATATGCTTTAGCTGCTGAAGAAGCTGGAGAAACAGGCAGTTCTGCTTGGACACGTACATTACTTGGTCAGTTTTACTACAAGCGGGGACAGCTAGAATTAGCGAGAGAACTTTACCAGGAAGCACTGCGGATTCTACCAAAATACCCTCTGACGCTGGTTCATTTAGCAGAACTGGAAACACGACAGGGAAATTACGCAGATGCAGAGAATTATTACAACCAAGTTCTCACTTATTCTCCAAGCTCCTCGACGATTTTCGATCACGTCGTCCTACGGGGTAAAGCCAGAATCAAGCAATTGCAAGGTAAAGAAAAAGAAGCTACAGCTATTTTAAATCAAGCGGAAACCTTGCTAAGTCAGCAAACTGCCAGTGGACACGGCAACGGTTCCTTTGGACATCGGCGCGAACTTGCCCGTTTGTTACTAGAACGCGTTAGCGATTGCCAATGGAGATGCCCCTTGGGCAATCGCTCCTCCCAAAAGGAAGCTCGCTCTAAGGATGTCAATGAAGCTTTATCCCTGATGCAAGCAGAAGTTAACATCCGCCGTGATGCTCAAACGCTGGAAACCTTAGCTTGGGCGTTGTCTATTTCTGGGCGCTTTCAAGAAGCTCAAAAGGTGATACAAGAGGCTCTCAAACTGGGTACACGTGAAGCTGGGATATTCTACCGCGCTGGAACTATCGAAAAAGCATTGGGACATAATGCCCAAGCTCAGGCTTACGAGAAGCAGGCGAAAGAAGTTGACCCCACCTTCGATGAACAGGCGCGGCGTATATTAGGACTGGGGTTGGATCTGGGATATTGATACCAATTTTAAAAAGGGGTTCTATCTGTCTTGAAAATGGGCAATGGGCAATGGGCAATGGGGAACAGAGAAAGAAATATTTTCATGCCCTCGTTGTGCCCGAACCGGGCGTGAGGGTCTAGTAAGACTTTCATAAGACTTTCACAATTCCATTATCCAAAATCGTATGAGATATTGTCTGTTTTCATCCGCATTTATCTGCGTGCTTTGCTGTGCATCTGCGGTTTTATAATTTACATAGGTAAACACATGAACTGGCGTAGATATGGGCTTTGTCTAGTATCGTTTTTAGGAGCATTGTTAATCTCACTGTTGCCTACCCCTAGCCTTGCACACTGGGCAGATTTGGCAGTTGCTGAAATTATGGTGGGAGAGACACAAACCCAAATGACACTCACCTTTCCTACGGGTTTGGTAGCGTCAGCGGATGATAACCGCGATGGACAACTTTCCTCTGATGAAGTTCGCACACATCAAGCTGAACTTGAGAAATTTCTGAGCGATCGCATCCGCCTCAACGATGGTAAGGGACGAAGTGGTACTCTGGCGATCGCACTTGTAGACACAAACGGTCTACCACCAAATCTCAAGGTTAACAGCAAAACCCATACTACCTTGGAGCTGACTTACTCCTGGCTGCAACCAGTTCAAGGAGTCAAGATGCATTACGATTTGTTTCTGCCGGAAGCACCTGCGGCTCACTGTCTGGCAACCATCTTTCACCTTGGACAGGTACAAAACTTTATATTCAACCGACACAACCGTGATTTTTGGTTAATGGCTGGTGCGGGGTGGCAGATTGGGGATAGTTTTTTGGTGGCGATCACCGCTGCTTTCGTGTGGGGTGCTATGCACGCTATGTCACCCGGACACGGCAAAACCATAGTCGGTGCTTATCTGGTGGGTTCCCACGCCACCCCTAAACAAGCCGTCTTTTTAGGACTGACAACGACGCTCACCCACACAATTGGTGTTTTCGCCTTGGGATTGGTGACGTTGTTTGCTTCCCACTTTATCTTGCCAGAGCGGGTGTACCCTTGGTTGAGCTTTGTATCTGGTGTTATGGTGGTGGCGATCGGTTTAAACTTGTTCTTTAGCTATTTGTACAGTCATCATCACCATCATCACCATCATCATGGTGAGCATGACCATCACCATCATCACCACCATCATGATGAGCATGATCATCATCACCATCATTCACACTTACCTCCAAAAGATTCCCCTGTCACCTGGCGTCGTCTGCTTGCCTTAGGCATTTCTGGCGGACTTGTACCCTGTCCTTCAGCTTTGGTTTTGTTGTTGAGTGCGATCGCGATGGGACGTGTCGGCTTTGGACTCGTCCTAGTGTTAGTATTTAGTTTGGGACTTGCAAGTGTACTAACTGGATTAGGATTATTACTCGTCTACGCTAAAGGGCGCTTTGAGCAGCTACCAAAACAAATTCGGCTGATGCGAGTGTTACCTGCTATGAGTGCGCTGTTAATATCCCTCCTCGGTTTGGGAATAACAACGCGAGCATTGATGGAAATTGGGATAGTTAGACTCTAGGAATTGTCTTTCTTTTGACTTTTGACTTTTGACTTTTTACTTATTTTTACGCCACCATTCAATAGTATTCTTCAATCCTTGCTTGAAGTCTACTTGAGCAGTGAAACCAAAAGCAATATGCGCTCGTTCAGTATCTAAACAGCGACGCGGTTGACCATTGGGTTTGTCAGTTTCCCAAATAATTTCGCCGTCAAACTCCATCAATTCACAAATGAGATTAATCAAGTCACGGATGGAGATTTCATAACCTGTTCCCAAGTTAACGGGTTCAGAGTCGTTGTAGAATTGAGTCCCCATAACAATACCCCGCGCCGCGTCTTCTGAATACAGAAACTCGCGGGTAGGACTACCATCACCCCAAACTGGAATTTTCTTTTCTCCGTTTATCTGTGCTTCATGCACTTTGCGAATCAGGGCTGGGATGACGTGAGAACTTCTAGGATCAAAGTTATCTTCTGGTCCGTATAGATTTACAGGTAGCAGGTAAATGCCATTGAAATTGTATTGCTGGCGGTAAGCTAGCAGTTGAACGAGAAGGGCTTTTTTTGCTATTCCGTAGGGGGCGTTAGTTTCTTCAGGGTAGCCATTCCACAGATCATCTTCTTTGAATGGGACTGGGGTAAATTTGGGATAGGCGCAGATAGTGCCAATACATACGAATTTTTCTACTTCAGCTTGATAGGATGCGTGAATTAACTGGGTTCCCATCATCAAGTTGTCGTAGAACAATTCACCGGGTTTTTCGCGGTTAAGACCGATACCGCCAACGTGTGCTGCTAGGTGGATAACAATGTCTTGTTGCTCCACTGCTTTTTGGCAATTTTCCAGTGTACGTAAATCACAGTACCGCGATCGCGGTACTGTGATTTTATTGCGATCGGCTCCAGCCTGACACAGCTGGTCTATCACTTGACGCCCCAAAAAACCAGCTCCACCAGTCACGAGAATCCTTTTGTTCTTTAGTTCTAAGGCGTTCATATTCTCTTCCTCGTCGGAGTGTATCACAAGTGGAGCGTACCCAGTTCTTGCCGAATCATGGCATTATCCTTCAGGACTTTTGCGACCTTGCCATTTGGCGAAGTCAGTCCCAACGCTTGCAGATCAGCTTCTACCATAATGGCTACCAATTGCTCAAATGTTACCGATGGTTTCCAACCCAACTTTTGCTGCGCCTTGGTAGAATCACCAATTAATAAGTCTACCTCTGCTGGACGGAGATAGCGCTCGTCAAACTCCACATAGTCTTCCCAGTTAAGGTTGACATAACCAAACGCTAGTTCAAGAAACTGTCGTACTGTATGGGTTTCATTAGTAGCAATGACATAATCGTCGGGCTGATTTTGCTGTAGCATCAACCACATTGCCTTGACGTAATCCTTGGCATAACCCCAGTCCCGCTTGGCATCAAGATTACCCATATAAAGTTTTTTCTGTTTACCAGCAAAGATTCTGGCAACTGCCATAGTAATCTTGCGCGTGACAAACGTTTCCCCTCGCCTCGGTGATTCGTGATTAAAAAGTATACCATTACAAGCAAACATTCCGTAAGATTCACGATAATTTATTGTTTGCCAATGAGCGTAAACTTTAGCACAAGCATAAGGACTACGGGGGTAAAACGGTGTAGTTTCTTTCTGCGGGATTTCTTGTACCAAACCAAACATTTCCGAAGAACCCGCTTGGTAGAATCGCACTTGGATACCTGTACGATGCTGGTAGTCACGAATTGCTTCTAATAAACGTAGCGTTCCCATTCCTACTGAATCCACCGTATATTCAGGAGAATCAAAGCTTACCCGTACATGGGATTGAGCGCCCAGATTGTAAATTTCTACTGGTTGGACTTCCTCTAGAATGCGTCGCAACGTGGTACCATCCGTCAAATCGCCATAATGTAAAAATAATCGCACTCCCTCTTTGTGAGGATCTTCGTAAATATGATCTATGCGATCAGTGTTAAAGGTGGATGTCCGGCGAATTATACCATGAACTTCATATCCTTGCCCTAGCAAAAACTCACTCAGATATGAGCCATCTTGACCGGTAATACCAGTAATCAACGCTCGCTTCTTTTGCGTCATGCTTTATTATCCCTTGTCGTTACTGAATAGATGAATACAGGCGACCTGGTACAAGTTAACAGGTATTTGCTCAATTTCCCAATGGGAAACCTTCAAGTCTTACTTACAGTTCAACTGATACATGTAAATCTGCTAACTTACAAGTTTACAGCAAAATCTTCTGACTCTGGCGTCCTCCCTTTGTTGGTTACAGCCGCACTAAAGAGGTCAACGAATTATCTGAATCTCGACAGATAATGATAGATTCGTCCAAACGGTGTCAGCGGTAAGAACAGGAAGATTTCTTGCTATCGCTAAAGCAAGACAAGAACGATCTCCCAGAGAAAGCCCGAACGGTCTTGTTTGATGATACAAAAAACCAGACATGGCAACCAGTTCATTGGTAAAATCAACGATTTGACAAGGAAGTTGTCCTAAGATTGCTTGAATTGTTTCAAGCGGTGCTCCTTGCCGAGCCAAGTACGTTGCGACCTCCGCTAGATTTATTGTCAATACGAGTGCCTTACTGAATAAGGCTTCACCCTGCTCGTATCCCTTTTCTTGTTTGAGGATAGCAATAAGAACCGAACTATCAAAAACAATCGCTGTCATTTTGTTTCAAAGGCACGATTCATTTTATCGTCTTCGGCGGTAACTTCTTCCTTACGCCATCTCAGAAAATCATCAACGGTATCATCATGTGTCAAATATTGATTCGCCAGCGCTCGCGCCTGCGCCAACGCTTGATACTGTGTAATAAGCCTGATATCGCCATTCTCTTCACGAATGGTCACAATATCGCCTTCCGCCATATTCAGCTTTTTACGGATAACAGAAGGTATTGTTACCCTACCGCCTTTTTGTATCTCCGCACGATAGTCCATTTTTTTACTTTCTACAAATTGACTTAATTTGTACAAAATTATTTTAATCCAAAAAATCAAAAAATAATTTGCCGCTAACTGATTGAAGAGGGAATGAACTCAATACTGCTCGGATAAGCAAAAATTAGAAACCCGGTTTCTTTAAGAAACCGGGTTTCTGGCACCTCAACTATTCTTAACCGAGCAGTATTGGGAATGAACTTAAGTGGCGAACAGCGTCAGCGTTTAGAAATTGCCTGCACTATATGAGGAATCTGGCGGTGTTAGTATTGGTTAAGAGGGAACTCTTAACGGGCAACAGGCAACAGAAGGTTATGTAGCAATACCCAATGCCCAATGCCCAATGCCCATTGCTAACCAACTACTTATGACCACACCCTGTTATAAATTCCCAAGTCAGTTATCAAATTGCCACTAGGTGACAATTTCTCATTAAAAATTCGTAATTCATTACAAATTACGAATTAAGAAATCACAAGTTCATTGTCGCGAATTTAATTTGCAATAGCACAACGACTATAATACTCTTTACCATGAGCTTGTCAATTTTCAACTTTTCTTCTTGAATTGTTTAGTATGCTCCATTATTTTTGGGCATAATGACAACGCCAATGGTTTTAAAAACTATCCACAAATCTAACCAAAAATTTCTGAATTTAGCGTAATGCAGGTCTATTTGAACCCGCCGAGGATAGGGAATATCATTACGTCCAGAAACTTGCCACAACCCAGTAATTCCTGGTTGGATAGTTAAAATCTGATCTATGTGACAACCATACTTAGGTAACTCTTCTGCTACTAGAGGTCTTGGACCAACAACACTCATGTCTCCTTTTAAAACATTCCAGAACTGAGGGAATTCATCTAAGCTAGTCATTCGCAAAAAACGACCAATTTTCGTAATTCGCGGGTCGTGTTTAAGTTTGAAATTTGCCTCAAATTCTTGTCGCATATGAGGAGATGTTTCCATTATTTGCACAAGAACTTCATCGGCATTGGTTACCATTGTTCGGAATTTAATACAATTAAAGGGTTTGTAATTTTTACCAACCCGTTCCTGTATGTAAAAAATTGGACCTTCTGAACTGAGAGCGATCAGCAGGGCCAAAATCAAGTATACAGGGGAAAACAAAATTAGTACCGACAGCGAAAATAAAATATCGAACAGTCGCTTGGTAAACTCTCCGTTTAAAGCCTGAAAAGACAAACCTTTGGTTTGAACTCTAGGTGTCTTTTTCTGTTGATCGCGTTTAAAAAAAAGTCGTGAGCGTCTGTATGTTGCTGAGGTGTTTGTCTGGGCAACACCTGCCCGTATCCAAGCTAATAGAGCAGTCACGTTTGTTGCAGTTGGGCGTAAAGACGCTTTATGCGGTTGTGCAGAGCGTAGCGCCCTAAAGGGCGATCTCCTGCTCAACGGCAACCTCGCTACAGTTAATTGTGTCCGTCCTTCGGACGGGCGGACGCTGCTGGAAAAACAGCGCCCGGTACCGGGCATACCACGCGATCGCTTCCCGGAGAGGAGTGAGCTCTGGGCAGTCATCATACTCCTTAACAATCCACACCACACATAGTCCCAATCTTAAAGCCAAGAGGTGCTTCTGGGGGCAAATTTCCAAAAGCCTGTAAAACAAGACCATCAATTAGGCAATGGTCTTTTTTGCATACACTTATTTAGAAAGTCAAGGTAGCACTGTGCAAAGATTTGCGGAGAAAACTGAGCGGCGTGCACTTGAGCATACTCAGGATTAAATTTTCCTTGATAAACTTCAAATTTTTCTATTGCGTCTACCAATGCCTCCTCTGTTTGCTCTTTGAAGAAGATACCAGTTCCTTTATCGCTATGTTCGCGAATATCTCGCACAGTTTCTAAGGCACCACCTGCCCCGTATGCGATGACCGGAGTACCACAAGCCTGTGCTTCCACCAAAGCAATGCCAAAATCTTCACAAGCTGCATAGACAAAACCTTTGGCATTAGCCATATACTTTTTTACCACATCATTGGGCTGCCATCCGAGTATTTGTATATTCGATTGTGCTATTCTCCGGATTTTTTTCATCTCTGGTCCTGTTCCAATTACGACTAAAGGCAGTTGCAATTTATTAAAAGCCCTGATTATTAAAGATACTTGTTTGTAACTAACCAAGCGGGAAACGGTTAGGTAATAATCTTCTTTTTGAAGCAACAAGGGAAGACTCTCTACATTAACTGGCGGGTAAATGACTGTTGCTTCTCTTCGGTAGCAGCGCCAAATACGACGAGCAGTATGCTTTGAGTTAGCAATAAAGTAATCAACACGATTTGCTGTCAATACATCCCATTGACGTAAACGATGCAGTAAATACCGCGTTATCCACCCAGCTAAACCACTTCCCAACTTGCTTTCTTGAAGATAATCAAAAGTCAAGTCCCAAGCATAGCGCATGGGGCTATGACAGTAGCAAATATGTAACTGTTCAGGGGTGGTTAAAACTCCTTTCGCAACAGCGTGAGATGAAGACAAAATCACGTCATATGCTCGTAAATCTAGCTGTTCGATTGCTAGTGGCAACAAAGGCAAGTACTTTTGCACACCATTACGGGCAAAAGGAAAGTGCTGAAGAAATGTTGTGCCAATCTTCCGTTGGTATAAATAACTTTCCGGGTTACTGGATTCAAAATCGATGAGGGCGTACAAATCAGTATCGACGTGGTTGAGAATTTCTCGCACAACAAGCTCTGAACCACCAGTGGCTCTAGGTGTCAGCCATTCATGAACTAAGGCACATTTCAAGGGCACAGCTAACTGTAGTTGGTAGAGAACACGCAAGGCGAGAGTTAAAGGTTGGTTAACTGAAACATTATTCCCAAATGAATGGAAAACGCCCCACTCTCGTGTAAAAGACGTAATCCTTTTCCAAGAGGTTCCAAGAAAATACCGCAACCTGATAACCTCAAAGACGAAAATGATATTGACGATATAGTGACAGGGAATTGAGAATTTATGCGAATTCTAATTGTAGGTGGTACGCGATTCATTGGTGTCTACCTCACTAAACTGCTGATAGAACAAGGACATGAAGTCGTACTGTTTAATCGTGGGAATCATCCTGTACCAGTTGAGGGGGTAGGACAAATTATAGGCGATCGCACTGACGCTGACCAGTTAAAAGAAAAATTATCACTTCCTAATTTTGATGCCATTTTTGACAATAACGGACGGGAACTTACTGATACTCAACCATTAGCAGAAATTTTTCAAGACCGTGTAGAACATTTTGTGTATATGAGTTCTGCTGGGGTATATCTCAAATTAGACCAAATGCCTCATGTGGAAGGGGATACCATCGATCCAAAAAGTCGCCATTTAGGTAAGCATGAAACGGAAGCTTACCTGATGCAACAGAGATTACCTTTTACTTCAATTCGTCCTACCTACATTTACGGTCCCCTGAACTATAACGATTTAGAAGCCTGGTTTTTTGACAGAATTGTACGTAACCGTCCCATTCCTATTCCTGGCAACGGCTTGCATATCACCCAACTCGGTCATGTAAAAGACTTAGCAACAGCCATGTCCAAAGTTCTGGGCAATTCTGGCGCACCCAGACAAGTTTACAATGTATCTGGCGATCGCTTTGTCACTTTTGATGGTTTAGCCCGCGCCTGCGCTGTTGCTGCTGGCAAATCTCCTGATGAAATAAAAATTGTGCATTACGATCCGAAGAAATTTGATTTTGGCAAGCGCAAAGCTTTTCCTTTGCGGGTGCAGCACTTCTTTGCCTCAGTGAATAAAGCGAAAACAGAGTTAAATTGGCAACCGGAATATGATCTGATTTCTGGTTTACAAGATTCGTTGGAGAATGATTATCTGGCATCAGGACGGGATAAAGCGGAAATAGATTTTTCTGTGGATGAGGAAATTTTGCAGGTTAACAGCTAAATTGTTGACAGTTGACAGTTAACAGTTAACTGTCAACCATATATAATAAGTACTTGGAAGCTTGGCAAGCAAAAGGTGAATCTATTCGGTGAACCTAGTACGCTTCGAATTACCTGATTACCATTCCAAAATCCTTATCTTACAGCACCTAGGTTTCAGGGCGCTTATCGCCCCATTAGCTAAACTCCAGTAATGAAATCTGTGCTATCAAAGCGTCAAAACTCCAACCAATACTCTCACCAAGTCTTCTAATCCATCTGGGGCATGATAAATATTTATATCCTCAAGTATCTTTCTTTCCTGTCTTGAATAAATGCCAAATTTCCAATCTTCCCCAGTTGTGACTGCTCCGTAAAACAGTGAACTAGAGTTTCTAGAGCCAAGCCAGTAATCTAGGGCAATAAGTTCTACAGACAATTGAGTAAATCCCCTCACTATATCCGTATTTTTTGCTTCTATAACTATCAGGCTTGTTTCTTTATGCAAATAGTAGTCGAAGCTTCCTTTCAAGTACTGGTTTACCTCAATAGGAAATTCTATCTCAATCGGGGTTTTTGTTGCTTGGACGATTTGTAAAAGGATAGGGGAAATGAGGACTTCTCGTCTAGCCATTTCATTGACTAAACTAGTGTAAAGTAAACTATTCCTGAGTAAGTTATAGAGGTTATCTAAAAAGTCTATATTTCCTTCATATTTTGGTAATTGTAAGTAATATTTTTCATGTTTGCATCCTAAATCAGAAAGAATATATGAAGTGGGGTAGGAAAGTTCAAAGTATTTAGAAAAAGTATAGTTCTGACTGGGTTCAAGAATGAGAGGTTTGTCTACAAGCATTATTCATCTGCCTTTAAAAAGATAGATTATTATTGCCAACAAAATCGTAAATCTTCTCAGCTTCTCCTGTTTAATCTCAGTATTTGTTACAATAGACTTATTGCAAAAGTCTTGATTTTTGCGCTCTTCTTTGCGCCTGGTATGTAGGAGTGCGCGAAACAAAAAATATTTGATAACGGTGGGCGTAAAATCTTAAATTTTTTCTTACTTTGAGGTAGTGATACTGCTTTTTTCCGGCAAAAGGTAAATGATTCCAGAAATTAACGTTAGGGAGACAGAAACCCAGAAAGCAATCAAAGACGGTAATTGCCATACTTGGGATAGAGGAGCGATAAGAAGTGCGATCGCAATAATTTGACTGACTGTTTTGAGTTTCCCCCAAATATTGGCTCCCGTAATCTTGGTTTGACTGACACGCCAACCTGCGATCGCTAACTCTCGTGCCAAAATAAGAAACACTCCCCAAGCAGGAACTTGTCCTAGTTCAATTAAAGCCAGCAACGGCGCAAGTACAAGTAACTTATCAACCAAGGGGTCAAGAAATTTGCCTAAGTCACTAATTTGGTTGAGTTTCCGTGCTAAATAACCGTCCAACCAATCAGTCAGCGAGGCGACGAGAAAAATTGCCAAACAAATCCATCTGGCTTGGGGTGTAGCTTGGTGCAAACCGTAAAGGAGAAATGGTATCCCTAGAAGGCGAGAGAAGGTAATCCAGTTAGGTAAAGTCATAAGGATAAAGGGACAGGGGGAATATAAACTCTTGAGTGATAATTAATTTCCAAAAATAGCATGACACAACAAACGGATTCTGGAGTGAGAATAGAACGCGATTCGATGGGCGATCGCCAACTACCAAGTAATACTTACTACGGTATTCAAACCTTACGGGCGATAGAAAATTTTTCTATTAGTGGCATTAAACCTTTATCTACTTACGTAGATGCTTGCGTCATCATTAAAAAAGCGACAGCAAGTGTCAATGGTACACTGGGCTGTATTCCCCAAGATATCAGTCAAGCAATTGTGCAAGCTGCTGATGAAGTGCTTGCTGGAAAGTTTCGCGATCAGTTTGTGGTAGATGTCTACCAAGCTGGTGCTGGAACTTCCCATCATATGAATGTCAACGAAGTTCTCGCAAATCGTGCTCTAGAAATTCTCGGCGAAGAAAAAGGCAATTACAAGCGCGTTAGTCCTAACGACCACGTTAACTACGGACAGTCTACCAATGATGTCATCCCGACAGCAATTCGTATTGGGGGCTTATTAGCATTATCAAAAACGCTACATCCTGCTTTAGAAAAGGCAATAGCGGCGCTAGAAGAAAAAGGCGAAGAATTTCAAGATATTGTTAGATCTGGCAGAACCCATATGCAAGATGCTGTACCCGTGCGTTTGGGTGAGAATTTTCGTGCTTGGGCGCACATTCTGACAGAACACCAAAACCGCATCTACACTGCTTCTTCTGATTTGATGGTGCTAGGTTTGGGAGGAAGCGCAGCAGGTACGGGGTTAAATACCCATCCTCAGTATCGTGCTCGTGTGGTAGAAACAATCTCAGATTTGATCCATATCCCTCTGGAAAGTGCACCTCACTTGATGGCAGCAATGCAGAGTATGGCACCATTTGTCAATGTTTCTGGTGCTTTACGCAATCTAGCTCAAGACCTAGTCAAAATATCTCATGATTTGCGTCTGATGGATTCGGGACCAAAAACTGGTTTCAAAGAAATTCAACTACCACCAGTACAACCTGGTTCCTCAATTATGCCAGGAAAGTACAACCCAGTAATGGCAGAGATGACATCAATGGTATGCTTCCAGGTGATGGGTTACGATAGTGCGATCGCTCTTGCTGCACAAGCCGGACAATTAGAACTGAATGTGATGATGCCTCTGATTGCTTATAACCTAATTCACAGCATCGAAATTCTTGGTAATACTATCGTCGCACTCACTGAACGTTGTATCAAGGGCATTACCGCTAACCAGGAACGTTGTTTAGCGTACGCTGAAGGTAGTTTAGCTTTGGTAACAGCATTAAATCCTCATATAGGTTATTTAAACGCAGCGGCTGTCGCGAAAGAATCTTTAGAAACTGGCAAATCTTTGCGGCAGATTGTTTTAGAACGTGGTTTCATGAGTGAAGCAGAATTAGCCGAAGTGTTAAACCTGGAACAAATGAGTGCGATTGTACCTCTAAATTTACAAGACGGCACATCGGATTAGAGAACAAAGAAGGAAGATAGAAGAAAGAAATCTTCCTTCTTTATTTGTTCTTATTCGTTCTTTATTTGACTATGCACATCCAAACACCATCCGTCAGCTTAACTCGTGCAATTTCTTACGAACGGGAAGCACTCCGGGAATCTTTAGAAACACTACTGGAACCTTTGGGAGGAATGGCGGCGTTTGTCAAAAAGGGGAACCGCGTCTTACTCAAACCCAATCTACTGACAGGTGCACGTCCTCGCAAAGAGTGTACGACTCGTTCAGAACTAGTTTATACAGTCGCCCAGATGGTTCTGGAAGCAGGTGGTAAGCCATTTTTGGGGGATAGTCCCGCTTTTGGGAGTGCCAAGGGAGTTGCAGTGGCAAATGGTTATCTGCCTGTTTTAGAAGAACTGAATCTCCCTATCATCGATTTTCACGGGCTTCGCTACCAAACCGTCAGCGAAGACTTTAACCATCTGCTACTGTCCAAAGAGGCGATGGAAGCGGATGTAGTGATTAACCTACCCAAGGTGAAATCCCATGCTCAGTTGGTACTGACTTTAGGGGTAAAAAACCTGTTTGGTTGTGTTCCAGGCAAGATGAAAGCTTGGTGGCACATGGAAGCGGGAAAAGATGCAAATCGTTTTGGTGAAATGTTAGTGGAAACTGCCAGGACAATTCATCCTGACTTAACCATAGTTGATGGCATCATCGGTCATGAAGGCAATGGTCCCAGTGGTGGTGAACCTCGTCCACTAGGCATTTTAGCAGCATCACCAGATGTTTTTGCCTTGGATCGTGTAATAGTGGAAATTCTTAATGTTCCGCCTGAACAAGTACCTACTGTCGCTGCATCAATGCGGCTAGGATTAATTGGTGAACTAGACAACATCGACTTTCCACATCTACATCCCGACTTACTAAAAATAGATGATTGGCGGTTACCAGACAAGCTCGTACCTATCGACTTTGGAATGCCTCGCGTTGTCAAATCTACGTTCAAACATCTTTACATAAAATTTATCAAAGAACCCATGAGTGCATATGCCAAACGGTAGTTGCACTCAGCGCATCATATTAGTAGCAAGTGCAAACTCTGTTACAACAATTTTAAAATTGGCAGAGTAAGCTATAAATACCCTCCGATTGCTTAACCAGACCGCCCTCATTAAGTGGCGGTTTTTTTCATCTCTTAGTTATTAGTTATGAGAGCCAAAGTACATCTAAATAACATATTTTCGGTTGTATTTATCAATATCATTTTGCAAGAAAAATGTAAATTTTAATACTATTGCCTTGGCATATGCGTAAAATAATCATTACATTGCAAGGTAAAGTATCCGGTGAAATTAACTACAAAGTAAAAGATAATGTTTAAATGTTTAACTCCTATTTTGTATCAAGTGTTTCATGTACAAAAATCAAGTATAAATTAATTTAAAAATAATTGATATTTTTTATTAATAAATAGTATGATTTCGTCGAAAAAATAGCTAAAATAGAAGTAAGACTCTCTTAATAAAGAGTCAAAACACAAAACAAAAAAATAGCTTAAAAATAACAAAATTCGATTTTTTATGGATGCAAATACCCAATCTGCTGACTCTGCCGATACACCTTCCCATAGGTTGGCAGATATTGTGGGAACTGTAATTGGTCTTTTAACTCTGACGCTCCCTTTGTTTGTCATTGCTCACTACTCTTCAAGCAGTGTTCAGAATGACCAGCAACCCATTACCTACAATGTAAACACAGATGCGGATTAAATAAAACTTGAACAAGAAATCTTAAGCGCAGTCCCCACCCAAATTGTTTGATTTGGGTGGGGACTGCGAAACCTCAGTACTGAGGTATACTACTAGAAGGATTTATTGTGATCGACAGTACTGTAAAAGTAAGCAAGCTGGAGACATAAGCCTGGGGTAACAATTACAAACTACTTTCTATTTCTGATGATATGGATAGCCGCACCCGCTGCTGCACCGTCAACTGCATCGCCAAGAGTATCTTTACCTGGGCGAGTGATTGTACCAGTCACTGTCCCAGCAGCCGCACCTACTCCAACATCTTGACCCAAGTTGCGATTTCTAGGATTGCGTCTAGTACCATTGACAGCATTAACAGCAGCACCAGCAGCACCACCTTTAACAGCATTGTTTAACACACTACCACGACCCCGGATGGCTCCAGAGACAACACCAGCACCTGCTCCAATGCCTATATCCTCTAGGAATTTTTGGTCAGCAGACGCAGGTTGAGCAGGAACTAAGGTAACACCAGCTAAACTTGCTGCCATGAGGCTGGGCATAAGTGCGCGTTTCAAAATTTTGTTCATAGACTCACCTTCTCAACGCATTAAAAGACTAGAAAAAAGTTAAATTTGTTCCAGTGTTGTTGTTCTAGTTTTTTCATCTTTTCTCTAGTCTAGACAACAGAAAACTTTTTCTGCATGAATATGCTTTCATAATTACCGTACCTTTTATTCAAAATACCTGAATCCACTCTTTGACAGAATATTCAGTCCAAATGCCATTTTGCCAATAGGGATCAGCTTCAACTAACTGGCGCACGGTAGTTTCGTCTTCGGCTTCGTAAATGCCAAAAATTTTAGTTATATCTTTGGTAGGACCAATTGTAATTAACACACCAGATTCTTTCTGTTTTGCTAGTCCGTCTAAATGAGCTTGACGGTAAGGGGCGCGTTTTTCCAGAACGTCTTCGCAGTAAGTTCCCCACATTATGTATTTAGGCATAGCTCTCTATAATTCAAAAATCAAAAACTAAAATTCAACAAAAATAGAAGTGAGAAGAAAGAAGCAATTTTTTACTCATTCTTCTTTCTTCTCACTCTTAAGTCTTAACTTCTCAGAGTAACGCCGAATTTCTCCACTAAAGCTTCACGGACTTTGTTGTGTACTGGTTCAACTTCAGTATCGGTGAGGGTGCGATCGCCTGCTCGATAGATCAAGCGAAATGCGAGACTCCGCTGTCCTTGGGGTACATTCTCCCCATGATATTCATCAAACAATTTCACAGATTCCAGCAAATCTTTGCCTGCTTTGGTTATGGCTTTTTCAATTTCGGCAACTGTTACTCTAACAGATGCAAAGAAAGCAATATCTCGGTCTGCGGCTGGATAAGTGGAGTAAGGGTGAAATTGTGGTACTAAGATTTCATCTTCGTCCAAAGAATCCAAAAGCACATCAAGATCCAACTGGAACACGTAAACTGAATCTGGTAAACCTTTTTCTTGCCGTAGTTGGGGATGTAATTGTCCAAAAATACCAAGTCTATGACCTTGTACCCATAGGGAAGCTGTGCGTCCTGGGTGCAAGCGAAAATCTTTGCAATCAGGTTGATATTCCACCTGCAAACCAAGCTGTTGAAACACATTTTCTAAAATACCTTTGGCTTCAAACCAGGTCATGGGTTGCTCGCGATCACTTCTTGTCCACCTGCTCAAGGAGATATCGCCTCCCATAATACCAGCGATCGCGTCTGCTTCTTGCAAACCCTCTTCTTCTTGCCAGAAAATTCGTCCAATTTCAAAGCCATTCAGCGAACCATTACCCTGTTCTAGGTTATATTGAAATGCATCAATCAACCCTGATATCAAGTCGGTTCGCAATGCTGAATATTCGACAAATAACGGATTTGCCAGCACAATTTGTCTATCTTCCCCTGGTTTGACCAAGGAATAGTGCATTAATTCTGTCAGTCCTTCTGCTCGCAATACTGCTCGTAACTTCCGTACCAGTTCTACCTCAACAGGCAAATAACCTGCTTCTGCTTTCTCTGGTAGGGTGTCACAAAAGCGATCGTAGCCGTAAAGACGGGCAATTTCTTCAATTAAGTCTATTTCCCGTTCTAAGTCACGGTAACGATAGGGAGGTACGGAAATCACCCACCTTTGGTCGTCTATGGAAGTCACTTGACATCCCAGTGCTGTTAAAATACGTTCAGCATCTGCACCTTGGAGTTCTCCTGTTTGCTCTCCCAAATCAATTGGTCCGAGAACCTGATTCACTCGATCCAGACGCAGTTCAATGGAACGCGACCAGGTGGAAGGGTCAGGACGGGAGTCAGCAATTTCCTGTGATACTATGGTTCCGCTAGCCAGTTCACTCAAAAGTGATAGAGCGCGGCGACAAGCGATTTCCAACTCAGCGCGGTTTACTCCTCGTTCGTATCTCCCAGATGACTCGCTTCGTAATCCCACGCTACGGGAAGAACGGCGAATTGCGACTGAATCAAATAGCGCTGCTTCTAAAACCAAATTTTGAGTTTCATCATGCACTTGTGTTTCTTCGCCACCCATCACTCCCGCCAGCGCAACGGGTTTATCATTGGCGGTGATTAATAAATTTTGTGTAGATAGGTTGCGAGTTTGTCCATCGAGGGTTTTGAGAGTTTCTCTGGCGTTAGCAAAGCGGACACCGATGGGCAAAGCCCCGCCTTCGGCGATTGCCCAAGGGGCAGTGCCAGAGGCAATCGCGAGATTGTCACTTGCAGCAACGGATTGTAAACGGCTAGCGTCAAAAGCGTGCAGTGGCTGTCCCCATTCCAACATTACGTAGTTAGTAATATCTACGACATTATTTATAGGTCGCACTCCAGCAGCAAGCAGGCGCTGTTGCAGCCAATCGGGTGATGGTACAATTTTTACTTGGTCAATCACCGTACCAATATATGCTGGACAAGCTTGTGTATCAGCGATTTTTAAAGCTAAATTAAACCCACCTTGAGAAATAGAAACTTCACCTGGTTGGGGAAGCGTTAGCTTTGCCCCAGTTAGGGCTGCGACTTCCCGTGCTATACCAACCATACATAAAGCATCAGCACGGTTGGCAGTAGCTGTGACATCTAAAATCACATCATCTAAACTCAACAGTGAACCCACATCGCTACCAAGTGGTAAGTTCTCTTGGGGAAAAATATGAATTCCATCTACATCACTGGGCAAACCCAGTTCCTTTAGGGAACAAATCATTCCCTGTGATGCGACACCTCGTAGTTTCGCAGGTTTTATTTTTAAATCGATATTTGATAGGTAAGTGCCTATAGTTGCCACTGGCACGTAGATATCTGCCCGGACATTGGAAGCACCACAGACAATATTTAAAGTTTCACCCGTGCCGATATCGACTTGGCAAACACTCAACTTATCAGCGTTGGGGTGAGGTTGCCGTTCCAGCACTCTCCCTACAACAACGCCCGCAGCCCAAGTGCGGCGGTCTTCAATATCTTCCACCTCAAACCCAGCTAATGTCAATGTTTCTGCGAGTTCTTCGTGGCTCAGTTTCAACTCAACTAGTTCTTGCAACCATTTCAATGAGATACGCATGTCATGTGTTGTCTTGTTTGAAATCTAAGCTAAATCATAATGCACAGACTATTCTAGAACTATTCCACGAAGTTCCTCACGTATTTTGAAATCATGCACACAAAAGCTGCTTTACCCATTACTCTTTTAAACGGCAAGCAAACCTTGCCTATCATTGAAGCTTATTTTGAGTTTAATCATCTTAAATATCTCTATCGTCAGGGTTGGCTGAGGCACGGTATCGAACCAAAATATTGTGAGAGTGTTGCTGAACACTCATTTTGTGTTGCACTATTAGCTTTATTTTTGGCTAATGAATATTACCTTGAGTTAGACACAACCAAGGTCATTCGCATGGCTTTAATACATGATTTGGGAGAAATATATGCTGGGGACTTTACTCCAAAAGATACAATTGAACAAAATCAGAAATATCAACTAGAAAAACAGTCTATTTTTCAAGTACTGAATAAGCTTACTCATGGATTAGAGTGACTCGCATTATGGGAAGAATACGAAAAAGGGGAATCTGCTGAATCGCAGTTTATTTGCCAGCTTGATCGATTAGAAATGGCTTTACAAGCTAGTGTATACGAACACCTTAAGCTAGCCAATTTATCAGTGTTTTTTGAAAGTGCCAATCAAGCTTTGTCAGCACAACAACTGAAATCGATATCTAGAGCACTAGAAGATTTAAGGGATTAAACTCAAAAAAAAATCATTACTAGACTTTACAGCAAATGATTAATAACGAAATCACTAAGCCAAATGCGTAAACACCATTTTGAGTAAATCTGCGCGAGTAAAAGGCTTAGTTAAATATCCTGAAGCTCCCACAAATCTTGCTTTTACTCGATCAACAAGTCCCTTATTTCCTGTTACCATAATTATCGGAGTTTTTTTGAATATTGAATTGTTTCGGACAATCCGACATAATTCGTAACCATCCATGCCCTCCATGTTCAAATCTAGTAAAATCAGGTCCGGTTTATGCCGAATAATCGACATGACCGCTTTCAGTGGGTCATTGATTGTCACTACAGAAAAATTTTCATCTTCTAGAAAGCGGCTAATTTCTTTAAGGATGGTGGGACTATCATCGACAGAAATAACTTTGTAGACTCTTCGTGACGTTATAGGAGTGGGAGGAGTTTCTGTCTCATGTTGAAGATTGCTGTTATTCGATGTTGTTAATTCCTGAGCTTGTTCTTTCTGAGGAGAAATCGGAGTTTGTCGCTGGGGAGTAGCTATATTCCCCGCAGAAATGTCAGAGTTATTCTTAGAGGTGGTGCGACTTGATGTTCCTGCGGAATCAACAGATTTAGTATTAGCTGATTCAGTAACATAACTAGAAGCTTGTACTAAATCTGCAAATGTCTTTGGTAATTTATCAAATGGTGGATCTGGTTCATGCAATAATACATTACCATTTAAAATATGGGGGTATAAGATTTTAGCTAGTTGGACTTCGTCTTGATTCACAATCACTGACAAGTGCCGCAAGCTAAAACCCTTCATCCACTCAATGAGCTGAGGATCTATTCCTGATAAATTTTTTTGACTGTTTGGGGTTTTAATTAACAAATACGGACGTTGATAGGGAGAAGAAATTTGCGGACCCAATGAATGCCAATTCTGCAACTTTTGCTGACAACGTTCTACAATTTTTCCTACATCTAGCTTGCAAATAGTTGGAACTCGATAATGAGAATCTTTTAATGTAAAAGTTCCTTGTTTAATTAAAAGGTATGACTCAAGCACTTCTTTGACCAATTCTTGGATTAGCACAGCTGCTTGTGTAGAATGCAGATATCGTTCACTTATTAACCAGCAAATAGCTTGGTATTCAGGAGGTAGTGGAGGTGGAATCGATTGCTCCCCAGTATTACTGCGATATACTACAGACTGATTTTTTACGTCTGGTTCAAACATTAAACGTAATTGAACACGAACTTCACCGATGATGCTAGGAACATGATGGCTTAAGCGACGCAAATGACGTTCCAAGCGGTCAAAGGGTTCAATTGAATGTGTCGCATAGGTTATTCTCCCGTGCTCTAGATATATTGACCAAGAAACAGAGTTGCTAAGTACTTGTAAACAAGTACTCTCGGAAGAACTAGATAGGTGTCTCAATAAGCTCAGAGGACGTAGCTTGGTAAATGTGCCAGAATGATTCATTTCTCTAGAAATTTTCGAAAAAAGAAGACCGATTGTTTGAATATTCGAGTGATCGGTAAATAAGGTATTGCCTTAATATAGAGATTTCTCTATAAAGAAATTTTCTCAGAATTACAGGTTGTATACATATGTTACAACCTGTAAAGGGAATATGATAGCTAGTATGTTACATTTTCTCGTAACATAACTAACAAAGGATGTTTTTCAAATTATTATTTAAATGTTAATTAATTAATCAATGTAACAAAGATGTAGTTATATTAATGATTTTATGAACTCTACTTAATTGATTTCATCTAAAATCCTACCTTTCTACATCGAATCTTTAAACTTCTGTGTCAGCAAAGGTACTAATTTATTGTATTGTATACGTGTTATGTATAAATTTTGCTATGTTTTACCCAGTATGTCATGCCGACTCTTTGTTGGTTGAGTTTTCTTTAAATATGTCTCAGGTAGGATTTTACAAATTTGTGAGGAATTTAGCAGCAGAAATTTGTTTCAAAAAAAGTAAACTATCTGATATTAAATAACTTACATATAGTTTTATTAGTGCTATAAACTATATACTTTGAGGAAAAGGAAATCTGAGCTTTGGACTTTAACATAACACAACAAGTTATGCCTGATACATTAAAACTTGATGAAGTAGTAGAATTTGCTGAAAACCCAGAACCCCGATGTCCTTGTGTGCTTCTTCTTGATACATCTGGCTCAATGCAAGGTATAGCGATAGATTCGTTAAATCAGGGCTTACAGAGTTTCAAAGAAGAATTAATTAAAAATTCCTTGGCAGCAAGGAGGGTTGAAGTAGCAATAGTTACATTTGATAGCCATGTAAATGTAGTACACGACTTTGTGACTGCTGACCAATTCAGTCCGCCGATACTGACAGCACAGGGACTGACCACGATGGGTACTGGAATTCATAAAGCCTTAGACCTGATTGCGGACCGTAAAGTTCAGTATCGCGCCAATGGCATTGCTTACTATCGTCCTTGGGTATTCATGATTACTGATGGAGAGCCACAAGGCGAGTTTGAAGATGTTATAGAGCAAGCGTCGCGGCGTCTACAAGAGGATGAAGCCAGTAAACGTGTTGCATTTTTTAGTGTAGGAGTAGACAATGCGAATATGACGCGCTTAAGTCAAATAGCTGTACGTACGCCATTGAAACTACAAGGACTCAATTTTGTTGAAATGTTTGTTTGGCTGTCAGCCAGCATGTCAGCTGTTTCTCATTCAAAGGTAGATGAACAGGTGGCACTACCACCTATTGGCTGGGGTTCTGTTTAGTGAAGATGTGACTGAATGCTCAAAAAAGAGCAGTAACGTGAAGATGATCTATGAACACTTCTAAACGGAGACCCCATTGGCAGGTAGTAGCCGCATCGGTATGCGGTACAAGCCACTTAAAAAACAAGCAGTTGTGTCAGGATGCTCACCACTGGCAGATTTTGCCAGATAATATCTTAGTTGTTGCCGTAGCAGATGGTGCTGGTTCTGCAAGCATGGGCAAGGTAGGGGCAATGGTTGCTGTGGAAACAGCAATAGAAAACATATCCATCAAAGAAATCTCTCGACGAACCCTAGTCGATGATAGTGCTGTGCGATCGCTTTTGATTGAAGCAATGATTTTTGCCAAAAAAGCTGTCGAAGAAGAAGCTGTTGCTTGTGAACAGCACTCATCGGACTTAGCAAGTACCTTAATTATTGCAGTGGCAACACCAGAAGTTGTCGCAGTGGCACAAATAGGGGATGGTGTGGCGGTGGCAAGGGATGTTCAGGGTAACCTTGTTGCGCTAACCACGCCCGATAGCGGTGAATATATCAACGAGACAGTTTTTTTGACTTCACCAACAGCCCTAGATGCTGCACAATTAAGAGTATGGCGTCAAGCGATAGTCAATGTTGGTGTCCTCACTGACGGACTACAAATGCTTGCCCTAAATATGTCTGTAGGTGCGCCTCATAAACCGTTCTTTTTTCCGCTGTTCGACTTCGCAGCAAATGCTGATGACAAGACAGTGGCAAAAGAGCAGTTAGTGAGGTTTCTGCGCTCAGAGCGGATTACGCAACGTACAGATGATGATTTAACACTAATCGTTGCTGCTTTCAGCAACTAATTAGCGAATTCACCCTTCCACAAAGTGTATACATTTATAGTGTATCTATAAATTTATATGATGCAGGTACTACGTTATCTTCCCAACCAAAAAACTAGTCATGTTAGCCTCACCGTAAGCTTAGGACGAGGCGGTGAAGCGTGTATATATACAGTGCCAACAGATGTTGGTTTAGTGGCTAAGGTTTATCATAAGCCAACACCTGCCCAAGCTCGGAAACTGGAGGTCATGCTTGCCCACCCGCCGGACAACCCCACTGCTAGTTTGGGGCATATTTCAATAGCTTGGCCCATTGAGTTGCTGCGATCATCAGATGGAAGTGGTCAGGTGATAGGCTTTTTGATGCCGCGCATTCACCGAATGCGTCCGATCATCGACTTTTACAATCCCAGAACTCGTCGCCAGCACTGTCCTTTGTTCAACTATCAGTACCTAATCCGCACTGCTCGCAATCTAGCTTCGGCTTTTGCTGCTTTACACGCTAGTGGGTACTGTGTCGGCGATGTGAATGAGTCTAATATCCTTGTCAGTGATACAGCATTAGTGACTATAGTAGACACTGATTCGTTCCAGGTACGAGACCCAGAGAATGGATTGGCTTACCGCTGTCATGTAGGTAAACCAGAATTTACCCCACCAGAACTTCAGAACAAAACCTTTGCTCAGTGCGATCGCAATTCTACCCATGACTTGTTTGGGTTAGCAGTACTGATATTTCAACTCTTAATGGAAGGTACACACCCATTTTCAGGCATTTATCAAGGAGCAGGTGAACCTCCAACCTATGAAGCACGCATTGCAGCAGGACATTTTACCTACAGTCAAAAGCGACGTGTACCTTACGTTCCAACACCGATCGCACCTCCTTGGGATATTCTGCCTCTGAGCCTGCAGGAACTATTTGTACGTTGTTTTGAGAGTGGTCACAACAACCCGCAGATACGCCCCAATGCTCAAACTTGGTTCACAGCACTCGCTGATGCCGAAAATTCCCTCATCAGCTGCACTGTCAACCCCCAGCATCGCTACAGCAACCACTTGGACAAATGTCCTTGGTGCGAACGTACTTTGCGATTAGGTGGACGTGACCCGTTCCCGTCTTTAAAAGCAATAGCAAACAAAGAACATTTACAACCAAGAATACCAAACAAGAGACGCCAAGTTCAAGTTCCCCGTACACCGCAACCAGCGATTCCATTTACCCGCACTTATTATCGTAGTCGAGCCATTCCCCAAAACATCTCCTACTATAAACCTTATAAAAAGCGGAATTTATACCCTGTTGTTTTCTGCTTGCTTGGTATTTTTGGGACATTGGGGTATTTGGATTTAATGGTTAAATTCACAAGTCGCCCCTTGATTGCTCAAGGTTCTTCTCAGCAAAATTTGATTTCTTTACAAGGAGATAAGAGCTACCAAAATAAAAGTTTTGCTGATTACTACAAGCAGGGTCATGCTTCATATAAAGTGAAAGACTACGAACAAGCAATTGAAAATTTCAGTCAAGCAATACAAAAAGACCCAAAACACGCAAAAGCTTATGTCAACCGTGGCAATGCTCACTACAACCTGAAAGAGTATGAAGCAGCACTTGCAGATTACAATCAAGCAATTAGCATCAATCCCACGGAAGTAAAAGCGTATGTCAATCGAGGTAATGTCCGCTATATGCTTGCCGAATATAGCAGCGACCCAGACAAAGAGTATAATCTAGCAATTGCAGACTATAACAATGCCCTGCGTCTCAATCTGAATGAAGTAGAAGCATACATAAGACGAGGTGTTGTTCGCTCCCAAATTGCTAAATACAGTGGCGACTCTCAACATGAATATAAAAAAGCAATTGCTGATTTTAACCAGGCGCTAACCCTTAATTCATCAAGAGCAGAAGCGTTTTTTCAGCGAGGTTTGGTGCGTTATCAAGTCGCTCAATATAGCAGTGAGTTTGAGCAAGAATACAAACAGGCAATTGCGGACTTTAATCAAGCATTGAATATCAATCCAAAACTGTCAAAAGTCTATCTAAAACGAGGTGTTGTTCGTTACGAACTTGCCCAATATGGAGGTGGCAAATCTAGTCAGTATCATAAGCAAGCAGTTGATGATTTACAGAAAGCTGCCAAAATCTCTTTGGAACAAGAGGATATGGATAATTACCAACAAGCATTAAGCAGCATCTGTGTTGTTTTGGAGAACAAATGCGATACTTTTTTGCAAACCACTAATGTATCGCCACAAAGCAACTAAGTGCAGTTTTTCATACATAAATCTATAATGTTATTCTTGTAGTTAAGCTACTTTTTAAGAAGCTTTCCTTTGTGTGTCTACAAATTTATTCACAAAAAATTGTTACAAAAAAAACTGGTGTAATTTTGTCATAAAAACAAGTTAATTACATAACCAGAAAAGTTTTTATGGCAGGACTATAGACTTAATTGTAAAAGTCGTTCTTTTTGCAATATTCTTTGCGCTTTTGCACAAAAAAATTTTTATGCAATATATCTCATGATTACTTTTACTGTTACAGCGGAAGTCAGGAGTCAGGAGTCAGGAGTCAGGAGTCAGGAGTAAAACAGCCTTCATACCTGGCGCGTGAAGTCTAGGTTCTATACCTCACTTACTTGCAAACTGCTGTAATTACCTTTTGTGTTCTGAACTATTTAGCGAGTTATTTTCTGTGATTTTTAAACAGTAAGAGTCGGTTATTTAGTGTCTCCTTTTTTGCATTTTTTAGAAACTTTATAAGTGCTATTATCTCTAGGTTTAAGATATTTACAAAGCTTTTTCATTTTTTCATATTCAAGATAAATTTATTTATCTTGTCTTCATACTTAAGTGTGAATTTGCAGTTAGATTATATACTGAGAAAAATTAATAAATAACTTTTCTCTATTCAGTCCATAGAAAGTTAATGACTCATCTACTTAAAACCTAGAGATAATCTTATGAAAGCAGTGATTTTAGCTGGAGGTCTTGGTACACGCTTAAGTGAAGAAACGAGCGTCAAACCTAAGCCTATGGTGGAGATTGGTGGTAAGCCTGTATTATGGCATATTATGAAAATTTATTCCACCTACGGCATTAATGAATTTATTATTTGCTGTGGTTATAAAGGTTACGTCATTAAAGAGTATTTTGCCAACTACTTCTTATATATGTCAGACGTAACTTTTGATATGCGATTTAACCAGATGAATGTGCATTTGGGTTATGCAGAACCCTGGCGTGTCACCCTAGTAGATACAGGTGACAACACAATGACGGGTGGACGCTTGAAGCGAGTTAGAGAGCATATTGGTAATGAAACTTTTTGTTTCACCTATGGTGATGGCGTAAGTAATGTTAATGTTGCAGAGTTAATCAATTTTCATAAGGAACAAAATACTTTAGCAACAATGACAGCAGTTCAACCACCGGGACGCTTTGGTGCTATTGTTTTAGGACATGAACAAACAAAAATTACTAGCTTTCGGGAAAAGCCTGAAGGCGATGGAGCCTGGATTAATGGTGGTTATTTTGTATTAGAGCCAGAAGTTATTAATCTAATTAATGATGATGCCACTGTTTGGGAGCAGACACCGTTAGAAAAGCTGGCAGAAATGGAACAGCTATCTGCGTACAGGCATCATGGCTTTTGGCAACCAATGGATACTTTACGAGATAAAAATTACCTTGAGGATCTGTGGAAGAATGATAAGGCTCCTTGGAAGGTCTGGTAAGAAAAAAGAAGAAAAAAATCACTTTATCTTCACTCATCATTCTTAATTCTTGACTCTTCATACTTTTATATTTCGGGAGCTAGAGTACTCATGTATGATTTCGCGATTATAGGTGGAGGAATTATTGGTCTTTCCACTGGTATGGCTTTAGGTAAACGCTATCCCAATGCTCGCATTCTAATTTTAGAAAAAGAGAGCGGTTGGGCTTTTCATCAAACAGGTAATAATAGTGGTGTGATTCATTCTGGTATCTACTATAAGCCGGGTAGTTTCAAAGCTAAATTTTGCCGTGACGGTTGTCGTTCAATGGTGGAATTTTGCCAAGAACATAGAATTGAGCATGAAGTTTGCGGTAAGGTCATAGTTGCTACTAATGAAACAGAATTACCTCGCCTAGAAAATCTCTACACGCGAGGTTTGGAAAATGGCATAGACGTTAAGAGAGTCACTCCAGATGAAGTCAAAGAAATTGAACCTCATGTGAACTGTGTTGGAGGGATTCTCGTTTCTTCAACTGGTATTGTCAATTACAAGCAAGTTTGCCTGAAATACGTTGAAATTATTAGACAGCAGGGAGGAGAACTACGTCTCAATACGAAGGTTGAAAAAATAGTTACCAGTGGTAAATATCAGACATTAGAAACGAACAGTGGTACTTTTGAAACTCGCTTTGTGATCAATTGTGCCGGATTACATAGCGATCGCGTTGCCAAAATGGGTAAAGCCGATCCGCAAGCAAAAATTGTTCCTTTCCGGGGAGAATATTACGAACTCACACCAGAAAAACGCTATTTGGTGAAAGGTTTGATTTACCCTGTTCCCAATCCAGATTTTCCCTTCTTGGGTGTCCATTTTACACGCATGATTGACGAGAGCGTACATGCTGGACCAAATGCGGTCTTGAGCCTCAAGCGCGAAGGCTACAACAAAACCGACTTTGACTTGCGCGATTTTGCAGAAGTCATGACCTATCCTGGTTTTTGGAAACTCGCAGCAAAACACGCTGACGAAGGAATTCAAGAAATCATTCGTTCCTTTAGTAAAGCAGCTTTCACCAAAAGTTTGCAAAAACTTATTCCCGAAGTTCAACAAAAAGATTTAGTTCCCACCCACGCTGGTGTTCGTGCACAAGCACTCATGAATGATGGCAAACTGGTAGATGACTTTTTGATTGTTCAAGGTCAAAACTCCATCCATATTTGTAATGCTCCTTCTCCAGCAGCAACATCTTCTATAGAAATAGGTAAAGCAATTGTTGTCCAAATTCCTGAACAATCACATCTCAAAGCTGTAGTCAGTCAACTCTAAAATATTTTATTTGCCTGTGCTTGCTTAAGTTAAGAATGTTAAGAAAAAGCACAGGCATTTTGGCATTCTTTAATTTGCGGAAACATCTAGTTTAAGGATGTAGTTATTTGTATTCATTATCGCGACAAAACTAATGTTCCTTAACTCGGATGTTCAGCCAATTTGATATGACAGACTGTCAGGATGGCGAGACACCATTTGGAGGCGACTTTGGAGAAAATTTATGAAAGTAACATCATTGACTACCTCAAAACTTTAAACATGATGTGTACAGTTTATAACATCATAGATACAAGGTGAGTAAAGGCAATAATTTGTGCAGTCATACATTATGATTAGAGCGCTTAAACCACCTTACACAGAAAGACAAACTGTAAATCAATAGAGTAATTCATTAGGAATTAAAATCAATGAAAATTCTAGTCACTGGTACTGAAGGTTATCTTGGTAGCTTATTACCTCCCTTGTTCATTGAACGGGGACATGAAGTTATCGGAGTAGATACTGGTTTTTATAAAGTGGGTTGGTTGTACAACGGTACTCAGATAACAGCCAAAACTCTCAACAAAGATATCCGCCACATCACCCTAGAGGATGTGCAAGGCGTTGACGCCATAGTTCACATGGCTGAACTATCAAATGATCCTACTGGACAGCTTGCACCGCACATTACTTACGAAATTAACCATAAAGGCTCAGTTCGTCTTGCCGAATTGGCAAAAAAAGCGGGTGTGCGTCGCTTTGTGTATATGTCTTCTTGTAGTGTCTATGGTGTTGCGACAGAGGGTGATGTCACAGAAGAATCTCCTGTTAATCCCCAAACCGCTTATGCAGAATGTAAGACTTTGGTAGAGCGAGATGTCAAGCCATTAACAGATGATAACTTCTCTCCTACCTTTATGCGGAATGCTACTGCTTTTGGTGCTTCCCCGAGAATGCGCTTTGATATTGTTTTGAACAATTTAGCAGGTTTAGCATGGACGACCAAAGAAATCAAGATGACTAGTGATGGTACACCTTGGCGTCCATTAGTTCATGCGCTGGATATTTGCAAAGCAATTGTTTGCACAGTGGAAGCTCCTCGCGATATTGTACACAACCAAATTTTTAATGTGGGAGATACAGAAAATAATTATCGAGTCAAAGAAGTTGCCGAGATTATTGCTGAGGTTTTTCCAGGTTGCAAATTGAGCTTTGGTAATCAAGGTGCAGACAATCGCAGTTATCGAGTCTCTTTTGAAAAAATTAACACTGTTCTACCCGGCTTTAAGTGTGATTGGAATGCTCAATTAGGAGCGCAACAGTTGTATGATTTATTTTCGCAAATTGATATGACTGAAGACGTTTTCTTGCATAGAGGCTTCACTCGCTTGAAACAACTGGAATATCTCATCCGTACACAACAAATTGACAAAGATTTCTTCTGGAGTAAGAAGTGATGAAATTGTCGAAAATATAGCAAAAAAATGACTTAATCTTCCGAATCACAAATCTTTGGTTCGGAATTATTTAGTTCCGGAATGCATTTTTATGTACAGATCACTATGAAGAAATTACTCACTATCGCTATTCCTACTTACAACCGCGCCGAACTACTTGATAAGCAGCTGGCGTGGCTTGCTCAAGCTATTAAAGACTTGGATTCTAATTGTGAAATTTTTGTTTCAGATAATTGTTCAACTGACAATACTCAAGAGGTCATTAAGAAGTGGCAAACAAATCTCAGTCATATCACATTTAAATCCAACAGAAATTCAGAAAATATTGGTGTCATGCGGAATATCATTCATTGCTTAAAGTCTGCAACGACCAAATATGTTTGGACAATTGGTGATGATGACCCCATTCAAAATAGAGCAGTTGCTTATGTCATCAACAAACTCAAACAATATGAAGATTTATCATTATTATTCCTTAATTTTTCTGGTCGTAACCAAATCACTGGTGAACCTGTACACCCGCCCACAATAGTTGGTAACCGTTGGTTTGATGTTGATAGTGAAGATGGAAGTGGTGACGCGAAAGCTATCTTTGAACATTGTTTTTCAAAAAGTATAGGTGCAGTCATCTTTCTAACTGCTTCGGTATATCGCACTGACTTAGTACAACGCGCTCTCCAAATTTGGCAAGAAGCTGACAATAACTGGATATCTTTAGCATATTTAGCTGGGTATTGCGCTGCCAATGGCAGGACGATTGTTACTAAAGATACCTATGTGGAATGTATTGTTGGTGTGAGTTATTGGCAAAAAGATCCAAAATCAGCACTGTTAATGCAATATAAACACCAATCTGAAGTTCTCATGAAACTGGAGGAAAACGGATACTCGAAGCAATTTTGCCGCAGGATGATTTTGAAGAATTTCAAAGAAGCTAATTTGAAGGTTTTCTTAGGTGCTTTGAGAAGATGGCCTGTATTTGCCATCCAGATAATAGTTCCCTTTTTGACTTTAGTAAGTCTCTCTGTTTTTGACGCAGTCGTGAATAGAAAATTCAAAATGGCAGAAACAACTACGAAACTTTCTACTCAAAACTGACAAAAATATGAAGGGTAAATTGCCAAATACAACTTCAATAAATCAAACAAACAAGGTCGTTATTCTATGTTTAACAGTATGATAAACAAAATCTCTCAGCTGAAATCTGAGTTAAGTTATAGAGCAGCATTTGTGAACCATGCAAGAAAATTGCCTGCTCTGAAAGAAAGCGATCGCGTCATTGTCGATAGTCTCAAACGCGATGGAGTTTATGTGACAACACTCGAAAAGTTGGAACTTGGCTCTACATCTGGTCTTCTCCAAGCATCTTACAATCAACTCTCTAGAATAACAGGTGGAAACAACAGCCACCTAACTAAAAGACTGCCGCAAATTTACACAGTCACAGATTTACCTGCATTTTCTCAATGGGGACGGGAACAAAAGCTACTTAACATCATCGAAAATTATATCGGTCTTCCTGTTGCCTTTCATGGCGTACATTTACGCAAAGACTTGCCCAATGAAAATCAGTTTGGGACACTGCTATGGCATAAAGATTCAGAAGACCGCCGGATGGTCAAAATAATCATTTATTTATCTGACGTAGAAGAGAAACACGGTCCTTTTGAATACGTTCCAGTCTCTTCAACTTCTTTATACAGTCTAAATTATTACCGGATTTATTACAAGCTTTGGCGGTCAGGGTACTTAGGAATCACTGATGAACAGCTTCAGGAAGTCATTCCACAACACAAGTGGAAATCATGTCCAGGACCAGCAGGTACTGTGATTTTCACAGATCCAAAAACAACTTTACATCACGGAACCCTACGGACAGAAGAAAGACCAGCATTATTTTTTGCTTACACTGCAAACCCACCAAAGCGACCAGAGCTTTGTACCCAATACTGGGATGATACTTTTGCCAAACCAGAATTATATCAAGAACCAGATTCAGTGACACTCTTGAGATAGTTTCATTCTTTTTGCGCTCTTGGTGGTGCGCTTAATAGTGCGAAACAAAAAATATTTATGTAAGAGGTGTAATAACCGAGTGTCATCGTGTAGTCATAATTCAAAGCGAGGTTACCCATGATTTTTACAGAAACTGAACTTCAAGGCGCGTACATCATTGATCTAGAACAAAAGCAAGACCATCGTGGTTTTTTTGCCCGTACTTTCTGCGCTAAAGAATTTGAAGCACATGGTCTACAGCCAGTAGTTGCCCAATGCAATCTGTCTTTTAATCATAAGAAAGGGACGCTACGGGGAATGCATTATCAAACTTCACCAGCAGCAGAAACGAAATTAATCCGCTGTACCCAAGGCGGTATTTATGACGTGATTATTGATATGCGTCCTGAATCTCCTACTTACCTTCAACATATCGGTGTGGAATTAACCGCAGAAAACCATCGTGCCTTGTATGTTCCAGAAATGTTCGCCCACGGCTATCAAGCACTGACAGACAATGCTGAGGTTGTGTATCAGGTAGGAGAGTTTTACACACCTGGATATGAGCGAGGGTTGCGCTATGATGACTCATTTTTTAACATTCAATGGCCTGTGGAGGTGACAGAAATTTCTGAGAAAGATCAGAATTGGCCTTTGATGACAATGATGACCGTTGGAGGAAATGTTTAGTAATGAGTGGTTCTTGAGAAAACGACTAATAACCAACAATTAACAACTCATACCATTCATGCAAAGCCTGATACAAAGGGACAGGGGGAAAGAAGCAGGGGAGCTTCAGGTGCTCTTGAGCAGAGGAGAATAATTTTTGACTAATGCCCAATTCCCGATTCCCAATTCCCAATTCCCAATTCCCATTGCCCATTGCCCATTGCCCAATTCCCAATCACAAATATTATTCTAGGAGTTTAACCAATGATTATTGTAGATCGCGCCTTACAAGCTCGTGCTGAAGCAGGTAACCCCATCAAAGTTGGGATGATCGGTGCTGGCTTTATGGGACGGGGAATTGCAAATCAAATTAAAAATTCAGTTCCTGGTATGGAGTTAGTTGCTATCTCCAACCGAAATGTTGATGCAGCCAAGCGAGCATATTCAGAAGCTCTTATTGAAGATTATAAAGTTGTTTCCACCGTCGCGGAATTAGAAGACGCGATCGCTCGCAACCAGTACGCAGTGACTGAAGATGCAATGTTGCTGTGTCGCGCTGAGGGTATCGATGCTCTGATTGAAGTGACAGGCGCAGTAGAATTTGGCGCTCATGTCGTCATGGAAGCGATCGCTCATCGCAAGCACATCATTATGATGAACGCCGAATTGGATGGTACTATTGGTCCCATTCTCAAAGTTTACGCCGATAAAGCAGGAGTTATCCTCACCGCCTGTGATGGAGATCAGCCAGGAGTGCAAATGAATCTCTATCGTTTTGTTAAAAGTATCGGTTTAACTCCACTGTTATGTGGTAACATTAAAGGCTTACAAGATCCCTACCGCAATCCCACCACACAGGAAGCATTTGCCAAACGCTGGGGTCAAAAGGCTCACATGGTCACTAGCTTTGCTGATGGAACAAAAATATCCTTCGAGCAAGCAATAGTTGCCAACGCCACAGGTATGAAAGTTGCCAAGCGAGGAATGCTGGGATATGACTTTAACGGTCATGTAGATGAAATGACCAAAATGTACGATGTTGAACAACTCAAAGAATTGGGCGGTATCGTTGATTATGTCGTTGGCGCAAAACCAGGTCCAGGAGTATTTGTCTTTGGAACTCACGACGATCCAAAGCAACGTCACTACCTCAACTTGTACAAGTTAGGTGAAGGTCCACTCTACAGCTTTTACACTCCTTACCACCTCTGTCACTTTGAAGTGCCATTGTCTGTTGCTCGCGCTGTCCTCTTCCAAGATTACGTCTTAAGTCCTTTAGACGGTCCCTTGGTAGATGTGATCACCACCGCCAAAATCAACCTCAAAGCTGGAGAAACCTTGGATGGTATTGGCTACTACATGACCTATGGACAATGTGAAAATTCTCACATTGTTCAAGAGCAAAACCTCTTGCCTATCGGTCTAGCGGAAGGATGTCGCCTGAAGCGAGATATTTCAAAAGACCAAGTCCTGACTTACGACGATGTGGAACTGCCTGAAGGTAGACTGTGCGACAAACTGCGATCTGAGCAAAATGCTTATTTTACCCAATCCAAGACTTTGGCAGCAGTTTAGGTAATTTCGTTAACCGAAGTTAACCCATACTTATATGTTATGGTGTTGACTTCGGTAGCAAAAAAAGCATAGGTTGATTAGTAAAGAATCTCTAGTCTTATGTAAAAGTTATGCAAAGGTTATGAGATTTCTATATCGATAAATTGATGGTATTTCATCAATAATCTTTCACTACTCTTCAAATTGATGATATCCCATTAATAATTTTTTACTACTCTCCCGACGAGGTCTACTCATGGCAACTAAGTCAGTTCAAGGCGCACTTCGCATCGTGAATCTTATAGCAAAGAAAATTAAAGACCGTCAACTCATGAGCCGGAAGGTTTTACTCAAGCCAGATAAACCTGCCATAGGAAATGTATTGCTTTCCTACCTTACTGAGCCATTTTTCCTAAAACCTGGTCAACCTATCCCAAATTTTCACACAAGCTATTGGGAATGTCGGCAAATAGCGCAAACTTTGTTGGACATGGGCTATTGTGTGGATGTTATCCAGTACTTCAACAACACATTTATTCCTCAAAAAGACTATGTATTTTATATTGAAACTCGTTGGACCTTGCAAAGATGTGCACCATATCTCAATAAAGATTGTATAAAAATATTCCATGCTGATACAGCGCATATCGTATTCCATAATGCTGCTGAAGCCAATAGACTGCTGGCATTACAACAGAGAAGGGGTATTACTTTGACTCCTCAGAGGTTCGAGCCACCTAACAAAGGTCTTGAACATGCTGATTGTGCCACTATTCTGGGCAATGAGTTTACGATGAGTACCTTCAGATATGCAAAAAAACCTCTGTATCGCATTCCTACCTCTACACAAACACTTTATCCCTGGTCCGAAGACAAAGATTTTGACGCATGCAGCAGAAATTATATTTGGTTGGGTAGCAGAGGTATGGTTCACAAAGGATTAGATCTGGTATTAGAAGCCTTTGCTCAAATACCAGACCACCATTTAACTATTTGTGGACCAGTTGATAAAGAAGAAGATTTTGCACAAGCTTATTACAAAGAGCTTTATCAAACTCCTAATATTCATACTATAGGATGGATAGATTTAGAAAGTGATAAGTTTAAAAATATCCTCAACAACTGTATTGGTATTGTCTATCCTTCCTGTTCTGAAGGTGGCGGGGTCAGCGTTATCAATTGTATGCACGCAGGTCTCATACCGATTGTCAGCTATGAAGCTAGTGTAGACGTGGATGATGATTACGGGGTCATTCTCAAAGAAAGCTCTGTAGAAGAAATCAAGAATTCAGTCCAAATGATTTCCAGTCTTCCTGCACACCAGTTAAAACAGATGGCAAAGAAAGCATGGGAATTTGTTAGGGCGCAACATACCAAAGAAAAGTTTGCCGAAAACTATAGAAATATAATGGAAAAAATATTAGTTAATCATTTTAAAAAATAAACAAAAATACACAGGTGTTAGTCTATGTCTAAAATACCATTAATACTAAAAATCAGAGTCGTTGTTGGCGGTATCGTTCGAGATATAAACACTCTATTCTTTAACTGGATTTTACGGGTTAAAAGTCAGCCACTAACGGTGAGCCAAAAATCAGCGATCGTGTTCTCTCCCCATGAAGATGATGAAACTCTAGGTTGCGGAGGAATGATTGCTCTCAAACGTTCACAAAAAGTCCCTGTTAAAGTGGTATTCCTTACAGATGGGCGCTACGGTAGACCAGAATGGGTTAAACCGGAAGAAATCACTCAGGTTCGCCAGCAAGAAGCTCTCAGTGCCCTCTCGATTTTGGGAGTAGAACCATCAGAAGCACAGTTTCTCGATCATGCTGATGCTAGTTTAGCAAAACTCAATGATGAACAACAGCAACAGTTAATTGACCATCTCGTTGACATACTCAAATCCACTCAACCAGAGGAGGTTTACGTTCCTCACTGTAAAGACGGTCACCCAGACCACGAGGCGACTTACCAGTTGGTTCAAAGTGCGATCGCCTCTTGTGGAATTCAAATAGAGCTATTGCAATACCCTATTTGGGTATTTTGGCACAACGTGTTGCCTTTCAAGCTATTTTTTCAGCACATGGAGCAATCTTACCGATTGTCTATCGGTACTGTTCACAAACAGAAAAAGCAAGCGATTGACCAATATAAATCTCAAATTCCCTATTTACCCAATGGGTTACTGGCTTCTTTCTTTTCTCCTTACGAAATATTTATTAAAAGTTAATAATCTTAAAATGAATTTTTAGTATCTTGAAAACAAATAGGATAATATATCAGACTGACAAAACCGTTTGTTAACTGCCAACCCTAGGCTCAGGGTTTTCTAAACTCTGTCATTATTTAGACGTATATAGAGTAAATTTACCAGAGATTATATGAAGATTGCCCTAGTTCATGATTATTTAACCCAGAAAGGAGGGGCAGAGCGCGTTTTTGAGTTACTTTGCAAGCGCTACCCCGAAGCAGACGTTTTTACTTCCTTGTACGACCCTGAAAAAACCATTGACATTGGTGAGCGTATAGTCAACACAACCTTCCTGCAAAATATTCCAGGAGCCGCGAAGTATTTTAGGTTGATGGCTCCCTTCTATTTTCCAGCCTTTCGCGCCTTGGATTTACAAGACTACGACCTTATTATCAGCAGTAGCACAAGCTTTGCCAAGGCAGTACGAAAGAATCCACAGGGGCGTCATATTTGCTTTTGTCATAATGTTACCCGTTTTTTGTGGGATACAGAAACTTATTTACGTGAGTATGGAGATTATCGATATTTTGCTCCATTAATCGAGCGAGTCTTTGAAGTTATGAGAAAGGTAGACCTTACCTATGCACAGGAACCTGACCTTTACATTGCTAACTCCAGTGTAGTAGCTCGTCGCATTGAAAATACCTACCGTAAAGAAGCTATTGTTATTAACTATCCGATTGACACTAGTAAATTTGTTTTTTCAGATACAAAAGAAGAATATTATCTTGCTTCAGCTCGGATGATCAGCTACAAGCGTCTTGATATAATAGTCGAAGCTTTTAACTGGCTGGGATGGCGGTTGCTGATATCAGGAAATGGTCCAGAAAGGGAGAGGTTAGAGTCCAAAGCATTATCCAATATTGAGTTTTTAGGACATGTAACTGATACACAACGCACTCAGTTGTTTTCTAAAGCCCAGTCTGTTATAGTTGCAGCTTTGGAAGATTATGGATTAGTTCCAGTAGAGGCAAATGCCAGTGGAACACCTGTCATTGCTTTTGGAGCGGGGGGAGTGCTAGATACTCAAATCCCTGGTAAAACAGGAGTCTTTTTTAAGAGGCAAACACCCGAATCACTGCAAGCTGCACTACAAGAAGCTAGAGAAATCTATTGGGATTACGAGAACATCCGTAGTCATGCAGTGACAAACTTTTCGGAGGAGGCTTTCTTTAATAAAGTTGAGCAAGTTATTGAACAAGCTTGTACTGTAAATACATTATTCATTTGATTTGTTAGCTGAGGGATAGTAAAGGTGGTTCAAAGCAGTCTTAGTCCATATGTGAATCCAGTTACTGAGTCAGAACCGGGTTACGGACAACTGTTTGCGGTTTTAATACGCAGATTTCCTTGGTTTTTAGCAGCATTTGTGGCTTCTATCGCCATTGCAGGTGTGATAACAAAAAGAACACCCCCTACCTACAGAAGCTCAATGCAACTGCTGGTGGAACCTAACTATCAAGGAAGGAAAGAAGGTGGTGGCAATAGTGGTGTAGAAAATCAGTTTACCGACCCTAATGTTGAGGTAGACGCTGCAACCCAACTGAACTTGATGCAGAGTTCTCCGCTGCTTCAAAAAGCAGTTGATAAACTCAAGCTTGAGTATCCGGACATGACCGTAGGTCAGTTGAAAGGAGCTTTGGCTTTAGATCAAGTAAGAACCAAGGAAGATAATGTTGCTACTAAAATATTTCAGGTGCAATATACCGATCAAGATCCAATTAAAACACATAAAGTTCTGGAAGCAATTCAGAAAGTTTATCTAGATTACAATATCCAGCAGCAGGATGAGCGTTTAAGAAAAGGGCTTAAAATTATTAGAGAACAGTTAGACAACGCAAGAAATGAAGTGAGAGCGGCTGAAGCTAACTTACAAAGGTTTCGCAGAACGCAGCAACTTCTAGATCCAGAGTCCCGGTCAAAAGCTTTACAGGACGAATTGAGCAGGATAGAGCAAGAGCGCCGCACAACTCGCTCTCAGTATCAAGAAGCTGATGCCACCTATAAATCTTTACAGGAACAGCTTCAAAGTACTCCACAAAACGCTCTTGTCGAAGCTCGTCTGAGTCAATCTAGTCGCTATCAAGCATTACTAAACGAAATCCAAAAAACAGAACTGGCTCTGGCACAAGAACGCTTACGCTTTACAGACGAAGCACCAAGTGTGCAGAAGTTGGCTGCTCAACTTCAAAGTCAAAAGGCACTATTGCAGGAAGAGCAAAAACGAACCTTAGGAGGAGAGTCTGCTCAAGCAACTAGTCAAGTACCATCTCTGCTACAGCAAGGACAGAAGAGCCAAATTGACCTTAATCTTGCAGCAAAGTTAGTGGACACAAAGACCACACTAGTGTCTTTAAGCGCTCGCGACCAAGTTTTAGCGAAGAAAGAGCAAGAACTACGTCAAGAACTCACAAAATTTCCCATCTTATTAGCTGAGTTCGGTCGCCTACAGCCGCAGGTACAACTTAGCCGCGAAAGATTGCAGGAACTTTTGAAAGCAGAACAGCAATTACGGCAAGAACTTGCCAAGGGAGGATTTAACTGGGAACCTGTGGAAGAACCTCAAGAGGGTGTACAGTTGGGTCCTAACCTCCGGCAGAACCTAATGCTAGGTGCAGTGGTTGGGTTGATGTTAGGAGGTATTGCTGCTTTTATCCGTGAAGCCGCTGACGATTCCGTTCATACCACAGCTGAGTTGGAGAGGCAGGTTGCTTTGCCGATACTGGGAACAACTCCTAAGTTACCACCTGCTAAAACCAGAGAGTCAGTGATCAAGTTACCTTTTGGTAAACCAGACATTCCTGCTCCTTGGACAATTCAGGTATTGCAATCTCCACCGCGTTGGGAATCGCTAGATCTGATTTATAAAAACATTGAACTTTTGAACTCTGTTTCTTCGTTCAAATCTTTGATGGTGACCTCAGCTTTATCAGATGAGGGTAAGTCCGGTTTGGCATTAGGTCTAGCAATGAGTGCTGCTCGTTTACATAAACGGGTACTGCTGATTGACGCCAACCTACGTGATCCCAGTCTGCACAAACAGCTGAATCTTCCCAATGAACAGGGGCTTTCAACTCTATTAGCAAATGATGTCCCAATACCAAACCAGATTAGTATCCAATCCTCAGGTTCATCTTACATTGATATTTTGACCGCTGGACCAACACCTGCTGACCCAGCTAATCTATTGAGTTCTCCTCGGATGCAGCAACTCATGGCAACATTTGAGCAGAACTATGATTTGGTACTTGTGGATTCCACTCCAGTTCTTGGCTTAGTGGATGCTATGCTTACGGCATCGTCTTGTCGTGGCGTAGTCATGGTAGCCAGCATTGGTAGAGTCACTCGAACTCAACTGACACAAGCTACAGCCATGCTGAGCCGATTAAACTTACTTGGAGTTGTGGCAAATGGAGTTTCAAATTCTAGTAGTACATTTGTCCCATACGCACATCAACACCGATTTGCGCTGCAACAAGCAATAGAAAAATAAAGGGTATGAAGTGTAGGAATGTAGGGGATAGGGAAAGAAATAACTACGCCCCTAAGCCTAAGCCATCTTGACAGACAACTCCAATGCATGGTGTTAGTTCTACTAATTACTCTCTTACTAAGCGGTAAAAATGCAATCCTTGAGCGGCATATGCCACCTTAGAAAAGCATATGCCGTATTTTTTTCTTACGCGTGTAAGATTTCCTATTTTCTCTCCCCCTGCTTCCTCTGCTTCCTCTGCTGACTTAATGGGTTATCATTGAGTCTCTTGCAAAAGTCAGTTAAGCAGATTCAGTTTTGAGCAAATGAAGCTCGTAGTTGTACAAACTAGCAATGAGATTAAATCTCAAGCTAAACCTTTTTCTACGATTACAATAACAGTCAGACAAAATTTTAAATATCTTGAGTTTCCGATTGATATGGCTCACTTTTGATGACTCTTTTGTTAGGGTACTTCATTCTATGCACGACCACCTGGAAACTTATTTCCAGGCTAACAGCCAAAGTCCGTTAAAACGGAACGGCACTTGCTAAGCTAATTGATCACCTCACAAGACAAAGAGATACATCTAAATGCATTATGCAAATTAAATGAATATTTAGCTTACAACAGGACGGCAGTTCCTTTTTTTTGCGATAATTAAGTTGTGTTAAAATTACGTAGGGTTATAAGCAAGAAGCTTGTTTCGTAATAACACAAATTATATCATTCATAATAACTTAATAATTTTCGGAAAAATGTACTTGATGTTTAAAGAGTAAATAAAGAATATCTCAATGTAACCCGTTATTCTTACTGTATCTTATATCCTAGATATTAAATCCCCCTAAAAAACACAAGAGTGGAATTTCTTAAATTTATCTGAAAACTACTATTGTCGTATCTTGTACATCTTCGAGCAAGAAAAATTGACCAAGATGTATACAACTGCTAATAGGGATAGTTGTGTTATCTTTATTCCCACTCGATTACCTCCAATTCTGGAGTAAACAGCAAGATGCAGATCAGACTCTTTGGCTTTAACAGCCTTTGATATCAGGTCAAGCATTCTACCATACTATGAGTGAAAATACATATGACAACCTCAATAATACCAACATTACAGAATTCTTATACAGTGAAGCACCAACAACAAGATAATCCCTCCCAGTATTGTATACTTCAATGGCGGCGAGGTCAGTTGCTGGTGATGCCTCCTGGAGTGATGAAACAGCCCTATATTCCTCCACTGCATAGAAAGGACTTGTTAGTGGAGTGTTTGAAGCATTCTCCAGTAAATTTGGTACGCACAGATCCAAAACTCGGTGAAGCAAGGTTAAGATTTTGGGCAGATGCGTGCGCGCAAGCCAGCAAACCCATGTTCCTGCGTATACCCTCTAGCGAGAAACAGCCGAAATCAGTAGACTCGGCATTGTGGTGGTTAAAGCGTCTCAGTGACTGGCTCACGGCGTTGTTTTTTTTGCTTGCTGTGAGTCCAATCATGTTGGTATTAGTTTTGTTAATGCGCGTTTCCTCCCCAGAACCAGGACCACTTTTTTCTTGCCAATGGCATGTTGGAGCAAGAGGAAAACTCTTCAAAGTGTTCAAGTTTCGCACAACTAAAGTTAGCAAAAAAGCAGTGGATAAGGCGATGCAAGGGAGCGCAGCGCCGCAAGCAGCAATCGCATATCAAGATGGTTTGTGCGATGAAGAAGATGAGCAGAATCTGACAATGCTGGGACAATGGATGCGTAAGTACGGACTGGATAATCTACCGCAGTTGTTGAATGTACTACGCGGTGAAATGAGTTTGACCGGACCTCGTTGCCGGACTTTGGAAGATGCAGCAAGGCTGAGTCCAGAAGCACAACGACAACTTAACAGGTTACCAGGAATGATAGGGTCATGGGAAGTTTCGACAGAGCCAAATCTGTTACACCTAGACAGCCAAATCTTGTGATTGACTGGTGTGTAGTAAGCTAATGTACCTTTAAATTGCACAATACGGGGGGACCAGATGCGCACCCCACAAGAGATACATCTCAATGCATTATGCAAATTAAATGAATGTTTAGCTTAGGTATAAGCTGTGAATAACAAAGATGTCTCAAAAATTTGTTGATGACAGCAATACTACATGCCAGTATTGGTAAACATGGGTTTACAATTTTTCGTTGTCCCTAAGTCTGAGCAACTGAATATGATCTTCTGCATTGCTACATTACTGCTGAACAACACCAATGCATCTTAAAATATCCAGACCAGTCCGTAATCTGCTCAAAAGTCTGATCCAAACTACTAAGTTCTGGAAGGAAAACCACCTGATATTGCGAGAGTTACTCCACTTTCGTAGACTGACTACATTTGCTATAGTGTTTACCTTCCTAGCCGCTACGTTTGAGGGTGTCAGTGTCAGGTTTCTACTTTCCTTTTTACAAAGCTTAACAGTTCCGAATGCCCCACCCCAGACGGGTATTAATTGGTTGGATATTTGGATACAATCTCTAAACATTGATCCTCTTTATCCGATATCTATTTTGATTTTATTGAGTACTTGGACTCGTGTAGGTTTTGGTTACTTGGCAGGAATTTATACGGAATCTGCTCAATTAAATCTTGCAAACCGCTTACGCCAGCGGATTTTTGAGCAGTTACAAGCTTTACCATTAGGTTACTTCACGGAAGCTCGCTCTGGCGAAATCATGAATACGATGACGACAGAGATTGAAAGGCTAAAACAGGGTTTCAGTGGGGTAGCTTTTGTATTTACTAGGGCACTGGTAGTGACTGTCTACTTTATTTCTATGTTTGCTATATCTTGGCAGTTATCTATCATTTCAGTCTTAGTATTCTCACTTTTAACAGTAGGCATGACAACGCTAAATGCTAGGGTGCGAGAAAGCAGTTTTGGAATTTCTACAGCTAATGGTCAGTTTAACTCAACAGCATTAGAATTTATTAATGGAATTCGCACTGTACATGCATTTGGGACACAGGAATTTGAAAGACAGCGTTTCTACAAAGTGAGTCAAAACTTACTTCATGCTTCTATCAAAGTTGTGTATGCTTGGACGCTAGTAAAGCCAATAGCTGAAGGTATAGCTATTACAGTTCTTATCAGTTTAATTATTATCTCCTTCACTCTATTTACGTTGCCAGTTGCTTCATCATTAATATTTTTCTTTGTCCTGGTTCGCGTCGTACCAAGTCTTCAAGATATCAACGGGACACTAGCATTTCTCAGTACTTTGAGTGGTTCTTTAGAAAATATTAAGGAACTCTTGAGAGAGGATAACAAAATATACTTCAAGGACGGCAACATTGAGTTTCCTGGGTTAAAGCACTCAATTGACATAGTATCTGTCGATTTTGGCTATAATCCGACTAATCTAGTGTTACATAACATTACCCTCTCACTTGAGAAGGGAAAGATGACAGCACTGGTGGGAGGGTCTGGTGCTGGTAAAACAACAGTGGTAGATTTAATTGCTCGATTTTACGATCCCACAGAAGGGCATATCTTTATTGATGGCGTTGATGTGCGGCAGTTTGAGGTTAACACTCTACGCCGCAAAATGGCTGTAGTTAGTCAGCATACATTTATTTTCAATACTTCTGTTTGGGAGAACATTACCTACGGTACACCAGGAGCAACGGAAGCAGAAATTAGAGAAGCGGCTCGACTAGCAAATGCACTAGAATTTATCGAAGAAATGCCTGAAGGCTTTAACACAGTATTGGGCGATCGCGGATGTCGGTTATCAGGAGGACAGCAACAGCGGATTGCTATTGCTCGCGCCTTGTTACGCGATCCAGAAATTCTGATTTTAGACGAAGCAACAAGCGCTCTAGATTCGGTATCAGAACGGTTAATTCAGGAATCGATAGAAAAGCTTTCTGTGGGTCGGACAGTGATTGCGATCGCCCATCGACTCTCAACAATTGCTAAAGCAGATAAGGTCGTTGTGCTTGAGCAGGGACGTATTGTCGAGCAGGGAAATTATCAAGAACTGCTGCAACAACATGGCAAGCTTTGGAAATATCACCAGATGCAGCATGAGTTAGGTCAGACTGGCTAAATAAAGTAGTAAATTTACCTTGCGAGACTTGCTTTGCTCCTTTTTATTCTGGAATTTGACTCTCCACTACTGATGAAATATATACAAGTTGAATTTAACCTGACGACCTATTTAAACTTATGGGTACCATCTCGACTGTATCCCAACAAAATCCGCTTGTTGTAGTGTGTGGTTCAGATGACAACTACGCCATGCCCCTCGCTGTGACGCTCTATTCCGCACTAGTCCATTTGGAAAGAGGTTGTACGATCTACATCTATATTATTGACGGTGGCATTACTCACAAAAGTAAAGAACGGCTGCAGCGGGTGCTTGACTTTGAACACATTGATGTACAACTGAAATGGGTAACACCACCAGACTTAAAATCGCTGAGTGATCTGCAAACGCTTGAGTGGATCACAACAGCCGCATATCTCAGATTGCTTATCTGCGATGTTATACCGGAGCAGTTTCAAAAGGCTATCTACTTAGACAGTGACTTGCTGGTACAGGCAAACCTGAAAAACTTGTGGGAAGAGGACATCGGCGGATATGCGTTACTCGCTGTTCACGATTTGGGAACTCCATATGTATCTTCCCCCTTTGGCATAGCTAAGTATAGAGAATTAGGGCTTGCATCTGACACGCCCTATTTCAACTCGGGAGTGCTAGTCATTAATTTAAAACGATGGCGAGCAGAAAAGATTGGTCAAAGTGTCATCCAATATCTTCGCGAATATGATAAGTACGTCCAGTTGGTAGATCAGGAAGGTCTCAATGCAGTCTTGGCTAATGATTGGGGAAGCCTCGATTATAAATGGAACCTAATATCACACATCTACTATTACGACCAATGGGAAGAGTCAGCCTTTAAGGAGAAAATTGGGGCTATTAGAGAAGAGCTAATCTGCAAACCTTACATATACCATTTTGCAGGAGGCTCCAAACCCTGGCAGGTTGGTTGTGAGCATCCGCAACAATTGCGGTGGATTCGCTATCTCAAAGAAAGTGGGTGGTTTACTGCAACTGAAAGTATTTTGTGGCGTTTTCTCTGGTTCATTCGGTATTACTTTTGGCAAATTAAAGTTTTAATTAAGAAGATTATGATTAAAATTTTGATTCCGAAAAGTGGGACAAAATTTTCTTATTTTTGATTATACCTCTGATATAAATAATAATGATATAAAATATACACTTAAATATTAGCGTATATTTTTCTAAAAAGGTCCAAATGCCATGAGGTATTCTTGAAATTCAATCATGGCTTATATCGGTGTGTCGTGGTAAACCAAGACTATGAAAGTGTCAGTCATCATATCCAATTATAACTATGCTCAGTATCTGCCATCAGCTATAGAATCTGTCATAGCTCAGACCTATAAAAACACTGAAATTATTGTTGTGGATGACGGTTCCAAGGATGATAGCTGTCAGATTCTTTTACAACTTTCACAGAAATACCCAAATAAAATCAAGGCAGTTTTCCAAGTCAATCAAGGACAGGGGGCTGCTTTTAACACTGGGTTTAAGGTAGCTAGTGGAGACATTGTCACTTTCTTAGATGCAGACGATGTGTGGAAGCCCAACAAATTGCAGCGAATTATAGAGATATTCAAAAGCTCAGACGTAATAGGCGTCATGCATTTTTTGGAGAACATTGATGGCTATGGCAAACCCATCAAAGGTTCCATCGTGGGAAGGTTACTGGATGAGGATCTAGCAAGAATCGTTTTAGAGACAGGCAATGCCTGGTGTTATCCACCTACCTCTGGACTTGCCTACCGTCGTGATGCACTCCAAAAAGTGTTCCCTATAGATTCTGCTAAGTGGCGGTTGTGCGTAGATGGTTGTCTCATATACTGTACAGCGTTTTTGGGCAAGGTTAAAACACTCAATGAAGTCCTAGGAAGTTATCGCATACATGGTGCAAACAACTTTATCAGACATGATGAAGAAATAAGTGCAGAACAAGCAAAAGCACAAGCGGGGATTGAGACAACCAACCGATACATTAACGAGTTTTTGGAAAAGATTGGTCACAAGTACAGAGTGGACCTCTCCCGTAATCTCCAGTATCGGCGCACAAACTATTACAAACGTGGCAAATGGGATTTTATAGAGGCACAGGCTATTTCAAATTTGATACTAGGGTGGCGATTCTACAGTCTACAAGAACGAATTTACTATCTTGTAAGATTTGGGCTCAAGAATGCTCAATTTATTGTCCGTCAAATTTCTTATGCCAATTCCAGAAAATTCTCTTGAGGTTCCCTACATGAATCAAGAACATCCTTATCATCCCGTTATTCCACCAGTTTCAGAGGGAGTACCACGTCCGCTGTGGTCTGTCATGATTCCAACCTACAATTGTGCCGGATATTTGCGCGAAACGCTTGCTAGTGTGCTAGCACAAGATCCAGGACCTGATGTGATGCAGATTGCGGTTGTTGATAATTGCTCAACTGAAGACGATCCAGCAGCAATTGTCGAAGAACTGGGAATGGGACGTGTAGAATTTTATCAGCAGCCAATGAATGTAGGTAGTTTAAAAAACTTCCAAACCTGTTTTGAATTATCTCGAGGGCATTTGATTCATCTACTACATAGCGACGACTGCGTGCGTGAGGGTTTTTATCAAAAAATGGCACAACCCTTCAACGAACATCCAGAAATCGGTGCTGCTTTCTGTCGTAGCATCTACATTAATGCTCGTAGCAATTGGCAAGGTTTGTCCTCAATGGAACTGCCTGAAAGTGGTATCCTACCTAGTGATTGGATAACGCGGATTGCTGAGCTTTGTTGTATTTCAGTACCAGCAGTTGCGGTGGTGCGCCGTGAGGTCTATGAAAAACTGGGGGGATGGGACCGTCGCTGCGGTTTGAGCGGGGATTGGGAGATGTGGGTAAGAATTTTTGCTAACTACCCAATGTGGTTTGAAGCTGAGCCTTTAGCTATGTGGCGCAGTCACACAATGTCTAACAATGTCGTTCACGCCAAGAGTAGTACCTTCATCCAAGAAAACTTTAATACTGTTGAAATTATTTTTCAATCGTATATACCCAACGGTATGAAGAGTAAAAGTTGCAAGCTAGCAAAGCAGAATTGTGCTTTCTTAGCCCTTCAATCTGCCGAATCATTGTTTGCCGAGGATGAGATCTCTAGAGCGATCGCTCAAATTCAATCAGCGCTCAAATATAGCGGCTCTTTTATAGTTATCAGGTCTGTAGTCAGGATCGTTTTATGGAATGGAATACTATCGCTGTTGCGAAAAATAGGAGGTAATGAAAAATACCAAAGTCAATTAACAACTGAGGCAGATTCTACTGAACTATCTAAAGCAGCACCATCATGAACTCGACTCTTTTACAAAGCATAGACGATACAGAGAATACAGAATAAAGAGGACTCAAGAGAATTTCATGGCTCATTTAGGCTGGCTATAGACAGGAAAACTCTTGGTTATATTTATATAGCAATCCTAAATGATTTGTGAAATCTTCCCTTGAGGCTGTAAAAAGTCATTTTTACTCACAAAGGACTAGGGACAACACAAACAAGAGTCTCACAACTCAAGCAGGACTGCTATATTTATATCTGTTTCTTAGTAAAAAGCCAAAAGTACTATACAGTTACCTTGACCAAAAAAATAGTAACCCTATATCTATGATTGAGACTATGGCTCATGATACTAACATACGAAAACCCTTAGTTAGCATTATTACACCTACCTACAACCGTCCAGAATATTTGAAAGCTGCTTTAACAAGTGCAGTTAAACAAACTTATCGCAATATAGAGATTATTGTTTCCGACAATTGCAGTCTAGAGAATCCGCAATCAATTGTGGAGTCTTTTGAGGATTCTAGAATTCGCTTCTTCCGCAATCCAACAAATCTGGGAATGTTTGCCAATACAATGAACGCCTTTAAAAAGGCACGAGGCAAATATGTTGCTAGTTTACTTGATGATGATATGTGGGAAGAAAACTTTTTAGAAAAGCTTGTTCCTCCAATGGAGGAGCATTCAAATATCGTTTTAGCTTTTTGCGACCATTACATGATCAATGCTGATGGTGAAATAGACTATCCTCTCAGTGAGCATTGTTCAAAGTTATTTCATCGGGCTACTCTCAAAGAAGGAATTTACCAACCTTTTTGTAAGCTTAGCTTGGTAGATAGAGCGGTTTCTACTGCGACTGCAGCTGTCATTCGTCGAGATGTTGTAGATTGGGATAGCATTCCATCGGAAGTGGGAGGTTCATGGGATATGTATTTGAACTACCTGTGTTGCCGTTCCGGTTTGGGAGCTTATTATTATCCTGCAAAATTGACTCGCTATCGAGTTCATGAACAAACAGATACAATGCTCAGTGGTCGTCTAAACTATCAGGCAAAAATCCGAAAAGCTCAAGCTGATCTTTTCTGTTACGAACGGTTTATGGAAGATGAGAAACTCCAGGAACTCAAACCATATTTTCAGCAGCAATGGGGCTTTGTCAGCACAACTCTAGGAATCGGTTTAATGCGATCTGAGCAACTAAAAGAGGCGCGTCATTATTTTTGGCGTTCCTTGCGTCAGAAGCTAAGTATGCGGGCATTAGCTGCACTCATACTAAGTTTTACCTCCCCAAAAATAGCAGCTAGATTTTAAAAAGTAAAGAGGAGCTACTAGAGAACTTCTACTCTCGAAAAACAGAAAATAAAATGAAATTCTATCAAAGGAAAAACTATGCAAGTCTCAGCGTGTATCACAACAAGAAATCGACCGAAACGCCTAAATGAATGTCTGCAAGCATTGTGGGACTCCAACATGAAACCTCACAGAGTAGTCGTCTCTGATGACTCTCCCAATTTGGAAATGCAGCAGCAAAATAATCAAATAGTTCAAAAGTATCCAGGAACAACTTATATTCTTGGTCCCCGTCGTGGAGTTTGCGCTAACCGCAATAATGCAGTCAATGCCATACCAGCATCGGAAACGGACTTTGTAGCTTTTATTGATGATGATATTTGTGTTAAGCAAGACTTCATTGCTGGCGCTTTAGCTCGATACAATCAGATGACGACTGAGCAACAAAATAATACTATTCTTTCAGGTGTGAGTGAAACTCCAGATGGTAAACACGAAATGATTCCAGGTAAACTATCTTTTCGCGGGTACTTCTGTTATGCTGATGTTCCAGAATCTGTAGCTATTCATGCTGCTTTATTTCCTCGGTCATTCTTTGAGCAAGAACAGTGGGACGAAAATATCTTTTTTGGCTATGAAGATGCAGAACTTTGTCTACGAGCCTTGAAGTGCGGGTACAAAATTATACATTTTCCTGAATTGCAAGTTATCCACACAGGCTCAGATCAAAAAAGTGCTTTGGATGAGCCTGGAATTGGCAACATGACAAGGTATGAAATATCAATAGAAGCTGCTAGGCTCTACGTTGGTATCAAACGCTATAAAGATTTATTTCCCAATCCAGTCAAACTGATAGTCTTTCTCGTCTTATACTTTGTTCATATGACAGCATATCTCTTAAAGAAAGGAGCACTCCAAGCTTGGCCTGAAATTGTTCGTCTTTCCCATGTTCAACGATTATGGCAGCCGTCTGTTGTTTGAGTTCTGAATTTATTTTGTCTAAATTTATTTTGCAGGATAATTAAGCGTGAAGCTCTGCATTGTTACCCACAACGTCATAAAAGGTGATGGACAGGGTCGAGTAAATTATGAAGTTGTCACCGAAGCAATTCGTCGTGGTCACCACATTACCCTAGTGGCAACTCAGGTAGATCCAGAATTGCAACAAAGTAACTATGTGAACTGGGTTGTCATTCCAGTTGATGGATGGCCTACCGAATTACTCCGTAACTTAATTTTTGCTTGGCGCAGCGCTCATTGGTTGCGTCAAAATTACTCTGGGTTTGATGTCGTAAAAGTTAATGGTGCAATTACTTGGGGAAAAAGTGATGTCAATGCGGCACATTTTGTACATGGTTCGTGGCTGAAATTTTCCTCTCAACAGGTTCAGCCTAAGTCAATTTGGGCTGTACCCAATATACATAATATTTTATACAATTTTTATCAGTGGTTTTACACAGCTTTAAATGCACGTTGGGAAAAAGTGGCTTTCCGACAAACGCAAGTTGTAGTGGCAGTCTCTAACAAGATAGCCAAAGATTTGTTAGAAATTGGTGTACCGCCAGAGTCAATTCAGGTCATTCTCAATGGCGTTGATTTGCAGGAGTTTTCACCAGGTGTTGCCAATCGCCAAAAATGGGGTCTTCCTGAGGGAGTCACCCTTGCACTTTTTGCTGGCGATATCAGAATCCCTCGGAAAAATTTAGACACAGTGTTGCACGCCTTAGTGAAAGTACCTGATTTGCATCTAGCCGTGGCAGGCATAACCGAAGGTAGCCCCTATCCTCAGCTAGCAGCATCCTTGGGATTAAATGACCGGGTGCACTTTCTAGGATTGCGGCGTGATTTACCAGAAGTCATGAGAGCAGCAGATTTCTTTGTCTTCCCGTCACGCTATGAGCCTTTTGGCTTGGTAGTTATTGAAGCAATGGCGACAGGAAAACCAGTGATAACGGCAAGCTCGACAGGCGCAGCAGATTTAGTGACAAAAGAAGCTGGGATAGTTTTGCAAGATTCAGATGATGCTGAGGCTTTGGCTGTTGCCCTTTTGTCCTTGGCAAGCAATCAACAGCTGAGGCTCGAAATGGGTCAGGCTGCCCGAACTATAGCTGAGCGACATAGTTGGGATAAAATGGCGCAAACTTATGCGGATTTATTAGAAGAGTTAAGAAAAAGTTAAAAGTCATCTACTAAAGATAATTCACTAATTGATCAGTGAATAATTCCGGTGTTGCTGAATCACATGGTGATGCGAAGAAATGTAAATTATTTTCTCTATCTATGTAAAACCTCAACGAACCTCTGAAGAATATACAAAGGTTCAAATCAGATCACCATATTTCACGCTTCCATTCTGCAACGCCATAATTCCTAAAAGGAGCCACTTCTATGCAAGAATTGCCCTCAGTTGCTGTCTGTATACCCACCTATAATCAAGCTCAATACTTGCTCCATTCCGTAAGTAGTGCCTGCTCTCAAACTTATCCCAATGTAGAAGTATGGGTTTCAGACAATGCTAGCACTGACGACACACCTGAACTCATGGCACAGATTTGCCAGAACTTTTCCCAAGTGCACTACCATCGCCATCCGCAAAATATGGGTATGATGGCTAATTGTAACTGGGTTTTGAGCCAACCAGATACTGAATTCGTGATTCGCTTAGACTCAGACGACGCTATGCTACCACGTTATGTGGAAACTTTAGTAGCTCTCATGCAGAAATATCCAGAAGTGGGTTGGGCTCATGTCGCTACACAGGAGATTGATGAACAGGGAAAACAACGCTCTATACGACGAGTCGTTAGACAACATGAGTTTCAAAGTGCCCAAGAGGCATTAAGAGCCTCAGTTTCTGGTTTGCGGACTGCTTCTAGCATTTTCATGTTTAGAACCAAAGCTTTACAGGAAGTAGGGTTTTATGGCGACTGTCACCTGAAATATAGCGAAGACTACGATCTGGCAGTCAGAATGTCCGATGCTGGCTATGGCAACATTTATTCAGACGACATCTTGGCTGAGTACCGCGTTTGGAGTGATACCGAACACACACGTCCCAAGCGAAAAGGCGATCAGATCAAAGCTTATCTTTGGATTTATAAGAAATCTTTATTGCCTGCTTTTCAAAAACGCGGCTGGGATACAAGGGTGATTGATAAGTTTCAGCGGAAGATGGCATTAATTCATGCAGCAGCTTGTTTTTCTCCTATTTTTACCAAAACAGAACGAGAAGAACTTATTGGTTTGTTAAAAGAATTAGGCGATTCGCCTTCTTTACGGCTTCGTCTTTTTGCGTTGTCCTTGGGTCTTGCTCCTTTCTTTGAGTGGCAGCATCATACAAAATTAAAGTTAAAAGGCATAGTTAAGGGGTGGTTAAGCAAACTGAAATCTGCTTTCAAAGTCAAAAAAACAGAACTAATATAGACCAGAGTGACACTAGCGAAGGAAGCTTGGCTGGATAAAGTGGGTTGCATTTCTCCTGGTAAATTATCCATAATAAAACTAACTTTTGGTAAGGACAATCCTTGCTTTGTAAGTCAAGGAGGACTCTTGTTCTCACTGCAAGCTTGTTAAATGTTGTATAACTGAACTACTCAAGTATGACTTCGATGCCAGAATTGCCCTCAGTTGCTGTTTGTATTCCCACCTATAATCAAGCCCAATACTTGATTCATTCTGTGGGTAGTGCCTGTCATCAAACCTATCCAAATGTTGAAGTCTGGGTTTCAGACGATGGCAGTACTGACGAAACACCTCAAGTGATGGAACAGCTTTGCCAGCAGTTTCCCCAAGTGCACTACTACCGCCAGTCCAAAAACCTTGGTATTGCTGGTAACAACACTTTGTTGATGAGCCAGCCAAAAACTGAGTTTCTTGTTCGCTTAGATTCAGATGATGTTTTATTGCCAAATTATGTAGAGAAACTCGTCGCACTGCTGCAGAAGTATCCAGAAGCTGGTTATGCTCATACTGCTATCCAAGAAATTGACGAGTATGGAAAAAATCGTTCTATGTCACGAGTCGCTAGGAAAGAAGAGTTTCAAAACTCGCAAGAGGCTCTATTGGCAGCAGTTCCTGGCTATAGAGTGGCAGCAAACATTGTCATGTTTAGAACAAAGCCATTGCAAGAATTAAGATATTACGAAGGTCGTCCTGAATTTGTTGAAGATTACGATTTATCTGTAAGAATTGCAGATGCGGGCTACGGTAATGTCTACGCAGACGAAATATTAGCAAAATATCGAGTTTGGACTGATGTAAAAAAAACACGTTCCAAGCGTAAGCATTTGCAATTGAAAGGATATATTCAAATTTTTGAAGAAAGTTTTTTGCCAGCATTTCAACGACGTGGTTGGGATACAAAAGTGCTGGAAAAGCAGAGACGGAAGTTGGCTATTTTGCATTCAGCATACTGTTTCCTGCCTATTTTCAATGAAACAGAACGGGCAGAACTTATTGCTTTGTTAAAAAAATTAGGTAATTCACCTGCCTTGCAGCTTCGCCTTTTTGCGTTGTCTCTAGGTTTTGCTCCTTTCTTTGAGTGGCAGCTCCATACAGAATTAAAGTTAAAAGGCATAGTCAAGGATTGGTTAAGCAAATTCAAAACTCGTTCAAAGCGTGAAAACACCAGGAACAACCTAATTCATAATTAAGTCAAAATTTCTAATTTGTCATTAACTTATGAATTATGACTTATTAATGATTTGTGAGTAAATAACTCTAACCCAGACATTAACCCAGACATATATTCATGATCACCATCACTGCTATCGTTCCCACCTACCGTCGCCCAAAAGACTTAACTCGTTGTCTGGAAGCACTCAAGGGGCAAACTCGTCCAGCGGATGAAGTGTTGGTGGTGGTGCGTGATATCGACAACGACACTTGGGCACTCCTGAAAGAATTCAACTATGAACCCCTAAAGTTACGTACTGTGACAGTTACAGTTCCAGGGGTGATAGCCGCCCTTAATGCTGCCCTTAAAGAAGCCAAAGGGGATGTCATTACCGTCACTGATGACGATGCAGCACCTCATAGTGATTGGTTTGAACGCATAGAGAAGTATTATCTATCGGATGACTGTATTGGTGCTGTGGGTGGACGAGATTGGGTGTACTGGCAAAACAAGCTGCTTGATGATGGTACCAGTGAAGTTGTCGGTCAAATTCAATGGTTTGGGCGTGTTATTGGAAACCATCACATTGGTGTAGGCAAAGCCCGTGAAGTTGATGTTCTCAAGGGCGTGAATATGAGTTTTCGTCGGAGTGCGATCGCCTGCATTGGTTTTGATGAACGGATGCGAGGTACAGGAGCACAAGTTCACTTTGAGATGTCATTATGCTTGGCATTGAAGCGATCGGGTTGGAAAATTGTCTACGATCCCGAAATTACAGTGGATCACTATCCAGCGCTACGTTTTGACGAGGACAAGCGAGACAGACTCAATGAAATTGCCATACTAAATTCAGTACACAATGAAACTCTTGTTTTGCTAGAACACTTACCACCTGTACAGCGTATTGTGTTCATTATATGGGCTATGTTGGTAGGAACTCAAGAGGCTTTGGGTTTAGTACAGTGGTTGCGATTTTTACCCAGTGAAGGAAGCTTGGCTGGGAAAAAGTGGTTGGCATCTCTTCGTGGACGTTGGCAAGGCTGGCTAACCTGGCAGACGAGCCAAAATCAATCGTCAACGAAGATGATAGTAAGTCAATAATCATACAATAATCATATTAAGAATTATACATTTATATTGATGAACTTTGGAGTGGCTTAGTGATTCAAAATCAGCTTATCTCAAATACTTACCCTGCAACAAGTAATATCAAACAACCGCCACCCTTGTATGCTTGGATAGCAATTGGAGCGCTGATACTTTTTACAGTCGCTGGCATTGCAATCCATGCTGCCAGTATCGTGCGCCCAGGCTACGTAGTAGTATCTTTGGCTGTTGCTATTTTGCTATATCTACGATATCCCGCCATCTATATTGGTTTCACCTGGTGGATGTGGTTTATGACGCCGCTGGTATCTCGCTTAATTGATTATTACAGTAACTCTTTTGATATATCTCGTTTGATACTTGTATCGCAATATTTGGTAACACTTGTTACTATACATACCCTTTTGAAAGAACTTCCCAAATTTTATCGCCAAGGTGGTTTACCATTTATCCTTGGTTTTGTGGGTGTGGTTTATGGATTCCTTATAGGATTGATTAAAACCTCACCAGTTACTGCATTCCGCTCTGTTTTGGACTGGATAATCCCTATTTCCTTCTCCTTCTACTTATTTGTTAATTGGCAGAATTACCCTCTCTACCGCAAAAGTATTCAGCGAGCATTCCTTTGGGGTATATTGATTACAGGGATCTATGGTGTTGTGCAATACATGATAGCCCCAGAGTGGGATAGATTTTGGCTAATCAGCACAAAACTCACCAGCTTTGGCGATCCTGAACCTTTCAAAATCCGAGTTTGGAGCACAATGGCATCTCCTGGACCTTATGCAGTGATGATGATGACAGGTTTGCTGCTGTTATTCACTTCCTCTGGACCATTAACGATGCCTGCTGCTGGCTTTGGTTACTTGAGCTTCTTACTAACGATGGTACGCACTCTGTGGGGGTGTTGGTTAGTAGGACTGTTCAGCATGATCACTTCAATTAAGCCACGCCTGCAAATGCGCCTAATTGTAACCATTTTGGTAATGGCACTTTGTGTCGTCCCGTTAACTACTATGGAGCCATTTGCTAATGCTATCAACTCTCGTCTACAAACTTTATCCTCTCTTGAAAACGATGACAGCGCAAATGTTCGAAAAAAAATCTATGAAGACGGCTTTACTAAAGCCATGACAAACTATTTAGGTAACGGAATAGGAAATACATTCGTCGTCGCTAAAGATGGCAAACTGCTACCAGTTGTTATTGATAGTGGTTTTCTAGAGACATTTTTCACCTTAGGTTGGGTTGGAGCTATCCCTTATTTGAGTGGAATACTTATACTTCTGTTCACAGGGTTCCAATACCCAGAGTCCCGCTTCGATCCGTTTATGGCTGCATCTCGTGCTGTTGCTCTTGGTTGTTTTGTGGCGCTACCCGGAGGTAGTGCCATGTTGTCATTTTCCGGCATGATTCTTTGGGGTTTTATTGCCCTTGTCATAGCAGCACATAAATACTACCAGCATCAACAATATTACCAACAACAATATTACCAACAACAATATTACCAACAACAATATTACCAACAACAATATTACCAACAACAATATTACCAACATCAACAAACTACCAATTTTAATCAAACTGAGGATTCTTGATATTGATATAGACAACGCCTACCAAAATTTGTCCTTTTGTTTTACTTAGTCTTGAATTTTCAAAAAAATTTAGTCAGATTACGGAAAAAACCTTGCCGGGTGTTGTTGTTTCCAGATATACCGACATTGTCTCATTATTGACTCGCATAACACTCAATCGGTCTAAGTTCTGTTGCGCCAATTTCTTCCACTGGTGCATGAGATCAGGACTACTCAGCAATTGCCTTAGAGCCTCTGCTATGGCTTGGCTATCTGCTGGAGGTACCAAGATACCTGCCTGTCCACCATCCAAAGCTTCTGGTATGCCATCCACATTGCAAGCTATAATCGCGCAGCCAGCTTCACGAGCTTCTGGAATCACAAGCGGAGAGGGGTCACGGTGCGAAGCTAGTACAAATATGTCACATGCTAGCATATAGGACTGTGGCTCTTTTTGGAAGCCTGGAAAATGAATCCTGTTAGCAAAGGGAGTGCTTTGTGCCTGCTGTTCAAACAAAGTCTTGTCAGGACCGTCTCCCACTAAGTAGAGATGCACGTCCAGAAAATCACCAGCAATTTGTGCAAAAGCATTGATTAACTCGCTAATACCCTTGCGCTTGTACATCCCTGCGACTGTTACAATTGCCGGTCTTTGGAGTTCCATCGCCATATACTCCTGAAGGTTTCGCACACGGGCGCTCCCCAGTGTCCCATTAGATATCACCCTCAGCTTATTTTGCGGGATACCACGCTGTGCCATAGACTCAGCAACTGCATGGCTAACTGCTATGACGCGATCAGCACAACCCATGAGCACTGCACTACGCTGGAATTCATTATGTACTGTAGAGATGAGAGTATATGTAGAGAAAGCTTGCCAGAGCTTTGCTAACACAACTCCAGTCATCATATGGGCATGGACAATATCCGGTTGAAATTCTTGGATGATTCTCCAATAACGCCAAGCAGCTTTAATGATATTAAGTGGTGCTCTTGTTTGATTCAGTTTGAAGTGTTTGACGGCGTATTCGGCAAGTAATGCTTCATATTCCCCACCAGCAGATGCTACGCCGACGTTATGACCATTTTCCGCTTGTAGGCAAGCTAAATCTAGGGCTACATTGACAATCCCATTACCAATTTCTTGGACATGGTTTAAAATGTGTAGAATTCGCATTTAGCTTTAATTTTCTCATTTCAATGACACAAAATAAATCAAAAAAAAGTTTGAGCAATCCGGATATTTTCGCCAATTTAGCAGATATGTTTGCTCAACTTAGATATAATCAAACATCTAGCTACTCTAATCACTCTGCAATTTCACCATCTTGAAATCTTGCTATGTTTACTAATACAGTTATACGCACTTAAGCTTAAATATGTCTAGTATAGTGTTGAGTCCTGAGAATGTCATTTTTCATTTTCTATTTCAAAGTAATTTGTATTCAGGATTACTCATATCTTGCACCTGGAAACTTGGATGTCAATTCCATGACTAAGTGCCAAATCTCTCAGGCGTTCAATGTCTTGTAAAAGAAGTAACAGCACTAATTGTGGAAATATAGTTTGGAATGCAATTTCTGCGGCTTGTCCCCAATTCGGTAAATTTGGAGATGCGTTAGCGCAGCTCGCCGCAGGCATCGTTGTCGATAAGTAAGCCCAATGCGCCAAGATATAGGAGATGAGAGACAGTATCAACCAACGGTAAACGCCTAAAAGTGTTCCTTGTCCAAAACGGTGTAAGCCGAAACGCGCGACGTGAAAGTTGTGCGTAGGCGCAGTAGCGCATTTGACTGAGAAGGCTTCTTCTCCTGGGGTTCCTTCCCCCCAGTCCCCATGTAAAAGGGTCATCGACCCCGCCTATATCGGTAGTAAGTACCTGCGATTGTAGCCAATGAAACCGATAGAATGCAAGGCACAGAAGCCCTTCTAAGAGAGTACCGCTTGACCGAGGGCAAGGGGAAGTTTGGCAAGGGATTAGCGATAAGCGAACCGTTACAAGCCTCGTCATTTGCAGATGAGTGAAAGTAGCACCCTGCTACACAGGTACTGACCACACTCTAACCAAAACGGTAAGTAGGACGGGTCAAAGATTGTTTTGGCTTTGACAGCGAAGGACAACGCTCCTATCGGGGTACTGACGGAATCCACCCAAACGCACGTCACACGCACGAAACACGGTAAGCCCCAATGGTTCTTATGGTAAGGTCGAAACCATAAGTAGGTCAACCGCAAGGAAGACGGAATTACTAGGGGGGTAAAGGAGGTCAGAAAAAGCGAAAGCCCTTGGTAATGCAGGGGATAAGAGTTGAAACATCACTCTACGTTGAAAAAAAATACGGCTGACTTCTGACTGGTCTCAAACGGTAATACTGAGTAAAAGTTTCAAACTTTGATGAAAGATAGAGCCGACAAAGGAATCGGAGTCAACGGACACCTTGAAGACTGGTCTTCTATTAATTGGAAGGCAGTAAAAAAGCGTGTTAGAAACCTAAGACAAAGAATTTACCGTGCAACCCAGAACGGACAATGGAACAAGATGCGTAGCCTAATGAAATTGATGCTGCGTAGTTTCTCCAACCTGCTACTGTCTGTGCGAAGAGTTAATTAAACAGTGGCTAAAAGCAGGATACGTAGAAATGGGTCAATTCCATCAAACCGAAAGCGGTACACCACAAGGCGGCATTATTAGCCCATTATTAGCAAATATCGCTCTACATGGTATGGAAGAATTCTTATCACAATTTGTTGTGAAGATAAGAAGATTCAATGAACGTGGAAAAGTGATAAAAACGCAAAGAAGGGAAAGATACGGTTTCGTCCGTTTTGCCGACGATTTCATAATTACCGCCCGAAACAAAGAGGATATTGACTACATTAAACCCTATATCTCTGGTTGGCTAAAAAACAGGGGACTGGAGCTTAATCAAGATAAAACCAGAATTGTCAATATTGAAGATGGTTTTAACTTCCTCGGATTCAATATCAGACAAAATCAAGGTAAATGTCTAACTAAGCCTCAAAAGGAAAAAGTTCTAGTCAAACTCAAAGAAATTAGAGAATGGCTAAAGCGAAATCCAGATGTGCCACCTGAAGCCGTAATAGCCAAATTTAACCCAATCATTAGAGGATGGGGTAATTACTACAGATTTGGGGTTAGTAAAGAAGTCTTCTCATACTTCGACCATGAAGTATGGAAAGCGCTCTACAAATGGGCACTAAGGAGACATTCTAAAAGAAGAAAGAAATGGGTAACAAAGAAATATTTCAACAAAAAGAATGGTTGGAAATTCTTTGCTAAAACCAAGGACAGAAGAGGAAAAACAAAAACGATTTCAATCGTTAAACTGTCCAAAATTCCCATTCAACGCCACGTCAAAGTTAAAGACAAGGCGTCGCCAGACGACCCCACACTGCATGAATATTGGAAAGACAGAGGCACTCGGTACGGAAAAACCCGTTGGATTAAAGATTCAAAACTTTATAAAGTAGCCGAGCAACAAAACTGGACTTGCCCAATCTGCGGTGAACACTTGTTTAACGGAGAAGAAATCGATACGCACCATATCACAAAGGTTCAAGATGGAGGAAACGATAATATCGACAATCTCGTACACCTCCATAAAGCCTGCCACCTAGCCGCACACAGCGGCAAACGTTCTGGTAAGCCGAGGCTTGAGCCGGATGATTCGTAAGAGTCCTGTCCGGTTCTTAGGGGAGGGAGATGCAGCGATGCATGCTCCCTTACCCGACGGTGCTTAGCAGTCTTAAACCAACCCTCTATCTGCCATCGTCGCTTACCCCACCAAGAAATGGTGCTGGCTTTGAGAGCTTTGGTAGACAGGACAAATCGTTTTTCATACTTGCCATCATCACGTTTAAAATAATACCAAGATACAGAGACAGGAAACTTCAAACCCTGAAGGTGCAGTTGTTGTCCTCGCTTATGTAGTCGAGCAACACAGCGTCCATCTGTTAATTTACGGGTGCAAGCTATACCAGCAATTACGTGGTACTTCCGTTTTCGAACACCGTGTAGAAATTCCATGCTGCCAAAGGCTGTATCTACCAGACAGCATTGGTTGGTAAGTGGCACTGTGGCTTTATTCCAGATTACAGTCCACTCAAGAGTGGCTTTGACGAATTCTTTGGAAACTATAGTGGAGCGATCGACTACTTTACTCATAAGGATGGAAGTGGACAACTCGACTTCTACGAAGGTGAAGTACCTGTAGAAAAATCCGGTTATGCTACAGACTTGTACACTGAACGTGCCGTTGAATTCCTCAAAAGACCCCGCAATCAACCATTTTATCTCAGCCTTCATTACAATGCGCCTCATTGGCCGTGGGAAGGACCAGATGATGAAGAGTTGAGTAGAACTTTCTACAATTCAAACAATTTCACTGAGGGAGGGTCGCCAGAAACCTATGCTGCAATACTTAAGAGTTTAGACGATGGAGTTGGTAAAGTCTTGCAAGCTTTGAGTGAGTCTGGGCAGGCTGATAATACTATAGTCATTTTTGCCAGTGATAACGGGGGTGAAAGGTACTCTAATTTTGGACCTTTTCAAGGGAGAAAGGGCAGTTTGTACGAAGGCGGGTTGCGGGTTCCCACGTTTATCCGTTGGCCTGGAGTGATTCAACCAGACCAAGTGAATAGCCAAGCCATTATTACTTTCGACTTGACAGCAACAATTCTGGCAGCGACAAGTACTAAACCCAACCCAAACTATCCACTTGATGGTCGGAATTTGCTTCCTGTCCTTTTGGGCAGAAAATCTGTTTACTCTCGAACGCTGTTCTGGCGCTACAAATCCAATGTCGCTGGGCGTTCCTCTGGGACACTCCAAGCAGCAGTCCGAAGCGGAGATTGGAAATACTTGCGGCAAGGAGAAAACGAATATCTGTTTCATCTTGCCAGTGATGAAGGCGAACAAACTGATCTTAAAGACAACTATCCCAAAGTGTTGCAACAGCTGCGCGATCGCTTTGAGGAATGGAATGGACAAGTCCTGCCTTACCCAGCTTAAGGAAAAGTCATTCATGCAGGAACGTACAATAAACCAAAAAGGTCCATCTAGTAGATTTGACAAGCAAATCACTGCTAAGCGTCCTGGTAAAGCACCTGATAAAGACATGGTTTGGATACCTGGTGGCGCTTTTATGATGGGGTCTGACTACCATTACCCAGAGGAAAGTCCAGCCCATCTTGTCCGTGTAGATGGCTTTTGGATGGATCGCTACGCCGTCACAAATAAGCAGTTTCAACGTTTTGTAAAAGCAACTGGCTATGTGACAGTGGCAGAGCGTCCACCTAAGCCAGAAGATTATCCTGGAGCGATAATGGAGTTGTTAGTACCAGGCTCAGCCGTATTTCAGCAGCCCAACCACCTAGTGAATTTACAAACTTGCAGCTGGTGGATTTATGTGTCGGGTGCTAACTGGCGACATCCAGCAGGACCAGGAAGTTCTATTAAGGGGCGAGAAAATTATCCTGTCGTGCATATTGCCTATGAAGATGCAGAGGCTTACGCAACTTGGGCAGGTAAATCATTACCAACAGAGGTACAATGGGAATTTGCTGCTCGCGGTGGGCTGGAGGGTGCTGTCTACACGTGGGGCAATGAATTTACTCCCCAAGGTAAGCAGATGGCTAATACTTGGGAAGGTGAGTTCCCTTGGCAAAACCTAAAGCCCCGCTCTCCTGGAGCAGAATCTGTCGGTTCGTACCCTCCAAATGGTTATGGTCTGTACGACATGATAGGCAACGTTTGGGAGTGGACAACAGATTGGTATCGAGACTCTCACCCGGAGAACAAGACGAAATCTTGCTGTATTCCAGTCAACCCCAAAGGTGGAACACAACAAGAAAGCTTTGACCCAAATACACCACTCTTCCGAATACCTAGAAAGGTACTCAAAGGTGGTTCCTTTCTCTGTGCGCCTAACTATTGCCAGCGTTATCGACCAGCCGCACGTCATCCAGAAACTGTAGATACCTCAACTTGTCATATTGGCTTTCGTTGTATAGTCAATGTGAAACTCACAAGCTAAATAAGGAATAGGCTACCTTACAAATAATCCAAAAACTGCTCTGGCACTAACCTTAATTCTCCTGATTTGAAACGGTTAATATCTACCCACAAAGCAGTTTTCTGTCGCTCACCTTCAGAAAATACTAACTTCTCAAGTTGAGAAAATTTGGAGTCAACAAAGTCGCTTTCAAAAAGTTGAATAATTTCGTGACCTGGTTGACCGTTGTAAATAAATATGTTTTCCAAACACCCCAAGTAACGAATATTTGTTAATTCTGCTTGGATTTCTTCTTGGAATTCCCGTTTGAGAGCTTCTAAACTTGTTTCACCAAAGTCAACTCCACCACCCATTGCGCGGTAAAAAGTTTGTTGCTTCACTGGATCGTAACCTTCAGACACAAAGATACGATGACCATCGCGAATAAGTCCTAAAGCGATGACACGAATTTCCCCTGGTTTATGCATTGTTGTTAGTTGTCGTAAATAAACGAAGGACGACTGTCACTCTCCTCAACGGGCCAATCTTCATTTTCGCCGCCGATGTACAATTGCTCGATAGTGACATATTCTTCACTCAACTGCTTGAGGGCGTTAATGAGAATATCGAGAGCGATCGCATCAGAAGTTCCCAAGTCAAACCAGCAACGCGCCCATATCCCCTCATATTCCAATTCACCCATATTATGCATCAGCGCCAGCAGACTTTTATCATACCCTTGGGAATCGTAATCCATGTAGCTCAGATCTAACCCAGTTTCCTGTACCTGGAGATTTTCGGCATTAAATGCACCCAACTTACCCAAATAAAACCAGGAATTGAAGACCTCTTCTACATACTGTTTTTCTTGCCCAGAAGGAATTGTGCTGAACTTCAACCAAATCCATAAATCAAAAGGATTAATCTCGCGAAACTTTACCTGCATTTCCTTTAGAGACAAAATTTAGATCACTTTTTACCAAATCTAATTGTAAAGGAGTAGCAGGTGCAGAGGGTACGGCTTCCTCTAATGAAGAGATGAGGGAGATGAGGAAGCTCTTGAAGAAAGAGTTAATGGACAATTATTTCTTTCCCCCTTGTCCCCTTGTCCCCTTGTCCCCTTGTCCTCCTTGTCTCCTCATCTTCTCCTTCTGCTACTTACCAATATTACTCAGGTTTTCTTCAGCCTTACGTCGTTCACGCTCAATTTGTCTTGCCAAATCACGTGGGAGTTGAGACTTCCTATTTAGCGCTGTGTCAAAATTATTAATCGCTTCCTGCATCAGTTGCGAGTTTTTCTCCTTATTCGCTTTCTCCCGAAGGATTTGAGCCTTAAGATAATACAACTCTGGGTTGTCGCCTGTCATTTTTAAAGCACGATTGGCAAAGTCTAGCGCCTGAGAATACTGTTTTAAATCCCGGTAAGCAAGAGCGATACCTCGGTCAGCCAGATACTGAGGAGCAGCATTTTTTTCTAGCTTTTGAATTGCTTGTTCTGGGTTAGAAAAAGGCAAATTCACGGCAAGCATTAAATCCATGTATCCTTTGAGTAAATTTAGTTCTGGATCGTTAGGAGAAATTGCTTCGGCTTTGTCCAAATGTTGATAGACGAGCTGTAGTCTACTTAGGGCTTGTGGTGCCCCCTTCACTGTTCCCTCACGTTGTAGAATGACCGCTCCCTCTAAAAACAAACCAACAGCAGTATACAAATTTCCGCGCAAGGGGTCACGGGAAATTAAATTTTGAGCGGTTTCTAATGTTTTTTTGCTGTAAGTGTCTAGTGTCGCCCAATTTTTATTTGTATATGCTAAAGATGCTTTCATCGCATGGGCTAAAGGTTCATTTGGCTCTGTAGATAATGCTTCTTGTAAGTAACGATCTGCAGCTTGATAGTCTCCCTGTTGGAAAATAGCTTTGAATGCTGCCTCTGTTTTGTTACCAATATTACGGGCTTCTCTAGTCCGAAAGGGATCTGCGGCCCAAGAAGGATTTGCCCAGACATTGAGTGCCAAAGTAACTGCAAAAGCTACCGTGACTAGGCGGTAAAGTTTTGCCGGCACAATTTTATGCAGATCTGAAAACCGTACATTCATTTTAAACCCCAGTACAGTTACTATCAAGTTTGTTTTATATATTACCTAAAAGTTAAAGGAAATAATCTTTAACGTGCATCTATTGCAGCCAGAATTTCGTATATTATTTGACTTTGGTAATTTTTATAAGTTCCCAAGCTTGTTGTAACTATTGTTCAAGTGTAATTCTGCCACAATGGAGAGAAGTACGGGTGGCGGTTTTCGCCAAGCGTAACTTTAAACAGAAGCAGGATGTTTCTTGCTGCAAGATAGACGTTGCTGGTGTATCGACGAATGATTATAAATTTTTCAGAACTTTGCAGTCGCTTACAGTGTAGTTAATAAGTACGTTGCTGACGCATTGTCGCTTAAAAAAAATAGGCAATGGGCAATGGGCAATGGGTAATGGGCAATGGGTAATGGGTAATGCTCGATTAAGAGTTCCTAGTTCCCAGTTGGTGGGTGAGTAGCTGAATAAAAATATCTGGGTATATCTTGGCAAGTCTTCCGGAATGCCCATACAATTGAACGTATCCTATATCAGAGACAGCGATATGGAGGACATTCAATCAGTGACTATCAGCATC
>JAESFN010000173.1_pt1 | contig 95421 bp, 98 predicted proteins | sample 9269411 | NCBI WGS metagenome assembly JAESFN01 (sample SAMN14505399, study PRJNA617100) | algae metagenome | isolation source: Iphinoe sp. HA4291-MV1 and co-occurring heterotrophs from trail next to... | place: USA: Maunawili Falls, Hawaii | collected 2009-07-25
CATACGACTGGTCACGGTGAGCGCACACATCGGGACCGGGTGATTGTGCCAACACTGAGCGTAGTGGACGGTCCGCGGGCGCCCCGCGACGGCTCGCCGCGAGCACGACCCCGGACCTTGACGAGATCACCTAACATCGTCCGGATACACCGAGGTCCGGAGGTGGCCGATGTACGACCCGCGGGAACTGCTGGCGCGGATCGACGCCGACGCACCGTGGATCCTCGCCGGCTTCGGCCTCGCGATGATCTTCCAGACGATCTGGCTGGTGGAGTGCATCCGGCTGGCCCGCCGGCAGCGGGCGTACACCATGCCGCTGTTCTGCACGCTGTTCTGGTTCGCCCATGACATCGGCTGCGTGGCCCGGTTCCACGAGTGGTTCTTCGTCTACGACCACTGGTTCATGAAGTTCTTCTGGCTCGGTCTGCTCAGCGCCGTGGTCCTCGAGGTGGTCTTCCTCTGGCAGGTGGTCCAGTACGGCCGCGCCGAGCTGATGCCCTGGGTGAGCGCCCGGACCTTCGTGCTCTGCCTGGCCGCCGCCCAGCTGGCCTCGATCGCCACCTGGGAGCTGTTCAAGTCGATCGTCAACGACCCGCTCTACCAGTTCAGCCCGCTGCTCACGCTGATCTCCTACAGCTTCATGGGCGCCGCCCTGATGATCAAGCGGCGGTCCGCGCTGGGCCAGAACACGATCATGTGGGGCTCGTACACGGCGATGTGCGTGATCTGGCCGATCACCACCGGCGTCTTCTACGGCCCGCCGTTCCGCACCTGGCAGTACTTCGCCGGGGCGGCGGTGGCCATCGTCGGCGGCGTGGTGATGACCTGGCTGGTCAGCAAGCGCTCGCCGATGTTCAACCGGGAGCCGATCCGGGAAGCGGTCCCGGTCAGCTCCGGATGATGTCCCGGGCCGACTCGGCCAGCCAGGAGATCCGGCCGCTCAGCTCCTCCGCCTGCTCCCGGTAGCCGTCGTCGCCCATGTTCCCGGCCAGGTAGCGGGCCTGGACGCCGGCCAGGATGCAGGCCATCCGCCAGCGGTTGAACGCCACCCAGAACGGCAGGGCGGAGACGTCCCGACCGGACAGCTCGGCGTAGCGGGCGGCGAGCTCCTCACGGGTCGGGAACCCGGGCGCGACCGTCGGGGAGGGGACCCCGGTGTCCGGCTCGCCGGCCTGCTGCCAGCCGGAGACCAGGTAGCCGAGGTCGGCCAGGGCGTCGCCGAAGGTGGACAGCTCCCAGTCGAACACCGCGGCCACCGTGCCGTCCGGGCGGAAGGACATGTTCCCCGGCCGGTAGTCGCCGTGCACGATGCCGACGCCCTGCTCGGGGATGTGCGTGGACAGCAGGTCGTGCACCTCGTCGAGCAGCTTCGGGTCCGGCGATCCGGACTGCTGCACCTGGGCGTGCCAGCGGCGCAGCTGGCGCTCGGCGAACGGGGTACGGCGGACCAGATCGCCCAGCCCGGCCCGCTCCGGGTCCAGTTCGTGCAGCGCCACCAGCACCTCGACGATGTGCTCACCGGCCCGTTTGCGGGCTTCCTCGGTGAGCGCGAGCGCGGCCTGCTCGTCGGTCAGCACGGAACCCTCCACGTAACCCATGACGTAGAAGTCCGCGCCGGTCACCTCGGCGTCGTCGCAGAAGGCCAGCGGCGGCGCCACCGGGATCCCGAGCGGGGCCAGCGCGGAGATGAACCGCCACTCCCGGCTCATGTCGTGCGCGGTGGACAGCACCCCGCCGGTCGGCGGCCGGCGCAGCGCGTACCGGGTGCCGGCGCCGTCGACGACCCGGTAGGTCAGGTTGGAGCGGCCGCCGGCGATCAGCTCGAACTCGACGGGGGTTTCCAGCCCCTCGACGTGTTCGGCCAGCCACCGCTGCACGCGTTCCTGATCGATCCCAGCGCTGCTCTTCTCGGCCATCGTCCCGCCTCAGCTCGTCTGGCGGAACTTGCCGCCGTCCACCCGGATGATCTCTCCGGTCACCCACGCCGACGCCGGGCTCGCCAGCCACAGCGCCACCCCGGCGAAGTCCTCCGGCACCCCGATCCGGCCCAGCGGGGTGTCCGCCATCCTGGACCGCGTCTCCGACGTCCAGGCCTTGGCGATGTCCGTCTCCACCCCGCCGGGCAGCACGCAGTTCACCCGGACCGAGGGCCCGTAGGCGTCGGCCAGCCCGATGGTGAAGGCGTTCAGCGCGGCCTTCGCCCCGGTGTAGACCAGCGAGCTTGCGTCCGGGCGCTGCGATCCGACCGTGGAGATGTTGATGATGCTCCCGCCGTGTTCCTGGGCCATCCGTTGCCCGATCAGGGCGGCCAGCCGGAACGGGCCCTTGGCGTTCAGGGCGTGCACCTTGTCGTAGTACTCCTCGCTGACCTCGACCAGCGACGGGTACAGCGGCGACCCGCCGGCGTTGTTGACCAGCACGTCGCAGCGGCCGAACTCGCGGTAGGTGGTGTCGACCAGTTGCTCGGCTTCGGCCCAGTGGCCGGCATGGAACGCGGTGGCGACGGCTCTGCGTCCGGTGGCTTCGGCGATCTCCTTGGCGGCCTGCTCGCAGTTGTCCAGCTTGCGGCTGGCGATCACCACGTCGGCGCCCGCCCCGGCCAGCGTGTCCGCGATGGCCCGACCGATGCCCCGGCTGCCCCCGGTGATCAAGGCGACCTTGCCGGTCAGGTCGAACAAGCCGGCGACATCGGTGGGCATGACCGCGACCCTAACCCGTCGGTTCCGCTGAACGGCCCCATGGCGGAGTCGCGTCGCTCTATGGTGACCGAGTGAACGCGCCGCTGAACGTGACGCCGGACAACGTGCTGCAAGCCCGCGCCGTCATCGTCGAAGAGGCCCAGAGCCTGCTCGACTTCGTAAGCACGGAGTTCCGTAGCGATAGGCAGCTGATGGGCCTGTGTGGTGGTGACCCGATCTCCCGAGACGCCCAGCGGTTGTTCAACCAGAAGATCCAGGAGACTGCCGTCCAGCCCACGCTGGAGTACATCCGGCGGCTGCGGGACATCGCCGACCAGCTGGCGGCGACCGCCCGGTCCTACGGATTCACCGAGCAGCAGATCACCGACTCGCTTCGCTCGTCGGCCGACGCGAACGGTGCGGCGTGAGACGCGCGCTGGCAGCGGGACTGGCCGGCGCCGCGCTGGTCGTCGGACTGAGCGGGTGTGCCGGCACCGGACCGGCCGCGCCGACCGATCCACTGCCCCCACGGCCGCGAGAGGTCCGGATGGACGGGCTGGACCCGTGCGCGCTGATGCCGGCCGAGGTCCTGGTTCAGGCCGGTATACCGAATACGCCGAAGGTCGTTCCGGCCAAGGCTCCAGGGATCCGACAGTGTGCATGGGATCGCGGCGTTCAGCAACGCCCGGGCGGCGCTCTGGATGTCACCACCGCAACACAGCAGGACGTGCGGAACGTGTTGTCCGTGCCGGGTGCCCAGATCACCTCTGTCGCCGGGTTCGGCGCGGTGCAAGTCCCGCTCAGCGAGTACGGCGACGACACCAACTGCGACGTCCGGATCGACGTCGCCCCTGGTCAGGGCCTGTGGGTCGGCTACAACAACCTGCTCCGCGACGAACCCGGGGCTACGCACGCGCTGATGTGTGAACGGGCGCAGCGGGCGGCCGAAGGGATCATGCAGCGCCTCCTCGCCACCCAGCGCTAGACCGCTCAGCTGTACAGGGCGTCGATCTCGGCGACGTACCTCGCGCCGATGCCGGCCCGTTTCATCTTCGAGGTGGGCGTCATCAGGTCGGTGTCGGGCAGCCACTCCTCGCCGAGCACCCGGTGCGCACGGACCCGCTCGGCGTTGGGCAGTCCGTCGTTCACCGCGATCACGTGCACGGCGATGTCGTCGAGCACATCCGGGTCGAGTGCGGCCGCGGCCAGGTCGACCTCCGCCGGCGCGCAGCCGTAGCGCGACGCGAGCCCGTCCCGGTCGAGGACCAGCAGCGCGGTGATCCGGGGCCGCCCGTGGCCGACCACGCAGGCCTGCCCGATCAGCGGTGACTCCTTAAGCTTGGCCTCGATCGCCGACGGGCTGACGTTGTGCCCGGAGGTCGGCACCAGCATCTCGTTGCGCCGGCCGAGGATCCGCAGGTTGCCGCCGTCGTCGATGCTGCCCAGGTCACCGGTGTGCAGCCAGCCGTCGGCGTCCACCGCCAGTGCCGTGCGCTCCGGGTCGTTGAGGTAGCCGGTGAAGATCTGCGGGCCCCGGGCGCACACCTCCCCGTCCGGCGCGATCCGAGCCTCGACTCCCGGGATCGACTTGCCCGAGGTGCCGGCCACGATGTGCCTCGGGTCCCAGGAGATCACCCCGGACGACTCGGACTGGCCGTAGCAGTCGGACAGCGGCAGCCCGGAGCCGGTGAAGAAGTCCAGCACCTGGCGGGGCATCGGCGCCGACCCGGTGAGGCTGCACACCGTCTGGTCGAGGCCGACGGTCGCCAGCATCGGTTCGATCACCTCGGCCCGGGCCTTGGCCCACGCCTCGGCCAGGTCGGCCGGGATCGGGTCGCCCTCGTTGGCCAGGGCGGCGTGCCGCAGGCCGATCTCCTGGGCCGCTCGCACGTCGGCGGCCAGCGTGGGATCGGCGTCGATGCGGGCGGTCAGCGCGGCGTGCAGCTTCTCCCACATCCGCGGCGCGCAGAACCACAGCGTGGGCCGCACGTCGATCATGTAGCGGACCAGCTGGGTGATGTCCGGGCACAGCGTGACCTGGGTGGCGAACCGGATGTGCAGGTAGTGGGTGACCAGCCGTTCGGCGATGTGCGCCATGGGCAGGTAGGAGATGGACCGGGCGCGGTCCAGGTCGGCGGCGGTGGCCGAGGAGAAGCTCTCCACGCAGAACTTCATGTTCCGGTGGGACAGCATCACGCCCTTGGGCCGGCCGGTGGTGCCCGAGGTGTAGATCACCGTGGTGATGTCCTCGGGCCGGACGCCGGCGGCCGCCGCGTCCAGGTCGACCGGGTCGGCGGCCCGCAGCTGGTCGTAGGGCACCGTTCCCGGCGGAACGTCGGAACCGCGCACGACGACGTGCCGCAACGTCGGCAGCCGGTCGCGCACCGACAGCACCCGCCCGGCGAACTCGGCGTCGTCGCAGACCACCACCGGGGCGGCGCAGTGCTCGAGGAAGTAGTGGATCTGGTCGGGCGGCGAGGAGTTGTACAACGACACCGGGGTGGCCCCGGCCAGCTGGGCGCCGATGTCGGTGAGGTGGAACTCCGGGCGGGTGCGCAGCAGCATGGCCACGTGGTCGCCCCGGCCGACCCCGAGTGCGGCCAGCCCGCCGGCCACCCGGGCGGCCCCGTCCGCGTAGCCGCCCCAGGTGAGCTCGCCGTGTTGTCCGTCCGCGGGGTAGAACCGCAACGCGACCTCGTCGGCGTGCCGGCGGCTGGTGGAGACGAAGTCGGTGCAGACCGTGAGGCCGGCGATCCGGTGCTCGATCTCGGTGCGTTCGGCCAGCACATCCCGGATCATCGCGGTCCTCCCCGTCGGGCGACTGTGGCGCCGGTCACCGGCGCGCGCAGCCATTCATACCGGGCGTTTCTGAGACGTCGCTGAGACGCCGGGCTCAGCCGGCGGCGCGGACCCGGCGGCGGCCCTGGATCCGCTGCACGACCAGGCCGAGCAGGGCGAACAGCACGGTCAGCCCGGCCGCGCCGAGCATCAGCGGGGAGTTCCAGTCGCGCAGCGAGTAGCCGAGCGCGGTGAGCACCGTGGTGGTCGGGATGCTGCCGATCAGGGTGCCCCAGAAGAAGTCCCGGAACCGCACGCTGCTCAACCCCCACGCGTAGTTGACCAGGATGAACGGCGACACCGGGATCAGCCGGCTGTAGAGCACGGAGAGGAACCCGTGGTCGCCCAGCCAGGCGTCGGCCCGGGCCAGCCGGCCGCCTTCGCGCTCGTGCTCGACGACCATCTCCCGCGCCGCCCGCCGCCCCACCCAGTACGCCCCGGCCGCGCCGATCGAGGTGCCGACCACCGACAACGCCGTCCCCAGCACCACGCCGAACGCCAGCCCGGCGGCCACCGACAGGAACAGCCGGGGGAACAGCGCGACGGTGAGCACGGCGGCGGCGACCAGGAACACGAGCGGAGCGGCCGGACCGAGGCTGTCCACCAGACCCTGCACCGAACTGAGCAGCCGGCCCCGGCCGTCGTCGTCCATCAGCCGCGCGGGCAGGTCCAGCACCGCGACGGCGACCGAGCCACCGACCACCCACACGGCCAGCAGCCCCAGCCGCCACCACCCGGCCCGGGAGCGCGGGCGCTGTGCGGGTCGCTCCTCAGCCGTCACGACCAGAGGCTAACCCGCGCGGAGGTCAGCGGCCGGTGCCGGAGCCGACCAGCGGCCAGCCGGGGCCGATCGGGGACCCGTAGGCGATCAGGAAGCGGTCGCGGAAGGTGTCCATCGGCCACACCGGGGCGTCCGCCGCCGGCCGCAGCCCGTCCGACCAGCCCCAACCGGCGATCCGGTCCAGCACGGCCGGGTCGCGGGCCACCACGGTGACCGGGACATCCCGGGTCGCGTCCGGGCCGACCACCACCGGGGACGGTTCGTGGTCGCCGAGGAACACCGTGACCAGCCGGTCGTCGGGGTAGGTCTCCAGGTAGGAGATCAGGCTGGTCAGCGAGTACTCGATGGACGTCCGGTAGTCGGCCCGCACCTCGCCGGGGTTGCGGCTGAAGATGGCGTCGGTGGACAGGTTCTCCCCGGCCTGGGCGTCGAACACCGACCCGTCGCCCAGCTCGTTCCAGCCGACCATCCGGGGCAGCGGCGTCCACGGCGCGTGGCTGGAGATGAGCACGATCTCGGCGAACAGCGGCGGCCGGTCCGTCCGCCCGCGCTCGTAGTCCTGGAACGCCCGCAGGGTGAACTGGTCGGGCATCGGGGCGAAGCTGAACCACGGGCCGCGGTAGCCGAGCTGGTCGGCGCCGTACACCTGGTCGTAGCGGTAGAACGCCTGCTCCGGCCAGCCCTGGGTGAGCCCGGGCAGCACCGCGGTGGTGCGCCAGCCGGCCTGGCCGAAGGCCTTGTTCAGGGTCAGCCGGTCGCCGGCGGTGAGCTCGCGGTACCGCTCCTGGTTGTTGATCCACAGGCCGGAGAGCAGCGTCGAGTGGGCCAGCCAGCTGCCGCCGCCGGCGGTGGGCGAGGTCAGCCAGCCACTGCGCGCGGTGTACCCGGCGGCGGCCAGCCGGCGGGTGCCCTCGTCGAGCAGCGCGGTCTCCTCCAGCGCGGCGGTGCGGCCGTAGCTCTCCACGAACACCAGCGCGACGTCCTTGCCGCGCAGCCCGAGCAGCCGGTCGCCGCCGGACACGGTGCGGAACGGGTCCACCCCGACCTGCCCGGCGAAGCTGTCCCGGTCGGCCAGGTCGGCGCGGACCTGCCCGGTGAGGTCGCGGGCCAGCCCGGCCGTGCCGGCGGCGGCCACCGGGACCCCGGGCACCAGCTCGGCGCCGAACACCGCGCAGGCGAACCACACCGGGACGCAGACCAGCACCGCCCGGGTGGTCCCGGTCCGGTGCGCGAGCAGGTAGTTCGCTACCCGCACCGCGGCGACGACCATCCCGCCGATGGCCGCGACCGTCGTTACTGCGGCCAGGATCACGGCCACCGCTCCGGCCACCGGTCCGGCCGAGGTGCGGACGAACCCGGCCGCGTCGTCCAGCAGCCGCCAGTCGATCACCGGGTGGAACGGGCGGGCCAGCGCGAGCAGGAACCCGGCGTTGACCACGGCCAGGACCACGGCCAGCCCGAGCACGAGGCCGCCCAGCCGAGCGGCCGGCCGGCGCAGCCGGGCCGGCAGCAGGAGCAGCAGCAACACCCCGAACAGCGCCTCGCCGGGGATGCGGGCGAACGCGGCCGGGGTGAGGTCGGCCAGCCGGTGGGGGGCGAGCAGGGCGGCCAGCACCAGCAGGGCGGCCAGCACCGGCGGGCCCTTCTGGCCGCCCGACCGGAGGACCCGCAGGTCCTGGCCGAACGACCAGACCAGGGCGGCCAGCGCGGCGCCGACGACTACGGCGTTCACCGGACCGGGCAGCACCCGGGCGGCGGCGGTGACCAGCACGACGCCCTGGACGGCGGCGATCACCCGGGCGCTCCGTCGCGGCGGCACCTCCCCGCGCAGGGCCGGAACCACCCGCCGGGCCAGCACGAACAGGTACCGCAGGGCGCCGATGGCCAGCACCCAGGCGCCCAGGTCGGCGGCCACCCGCACGCTGAGCACGGCGATCAGGAAGGCGTCCAGCTCCATGTCGAAGCGGGCGCCGAACCCGGACGCGGTGCCGGAGCGCCGGGCCACCACACCGTCCACCGCGTCCAGCAGCAGCGCCACGCCGGCCAGCCCGACCAGCGCCACCGTCGGGCCGGCTAGTCCGGCTGTCGCCCCGGCCGGCCCGGCGAGCGCCCCGCCCGGTCCGGCGAGCGCTCCGGCCGGCCCGACGGCCGGGGCGACGGCCGGGCCGGCGAGACCGTCCGCGACCAGCGCGGTGACCCCGCCGACCAGCACCGCCCGGCCGAGGGTGACCAGGTCGGCCGGGCCCAGCGCGTCCCGCCCGGCCCGGCGCATGGCCCGGACCAGCAGCCACCCCAGCCCGGCCGCGAAGACCAGCCCGGCCACCCAACCGGCGGCCCCGAGCCCGACCGTTCCGGCCAGCCCGCCGAGCAGCGCGAGCTGGCCCGCCGCCGCCGCGGCGAGCTGCCACGGCGCGCGCGCTCGGGCTACGGTCGTCACCTCGTCCCTCACCTCCGGAGGCAGCCTCTCGTGGCTCGCGCTGTCGTGGATCGCGCTGTCGTGGATCATGCCTTCTGGGTCGCCGCCCCCGGTCGGGGCGAGATCCGCCCGACGATCCTGCCGCACCCCGGCCCGGACGACGTCGTCGTTCGGAGCAACTTCTCCGGGATCAGCCGGGGCACCGAGACCCTGGTGTTCCGGGGTGAGGTGCCGGAGAGCCAGTGGACGCGGATGCGGGCGCCGTTCCAGGAGGGCGAGTTCCCCGGCCCGGTGAAGTACGGCTACCTGAACGTCGGCGTGGTCGAGCACGGGCCTTCGGGCCTCCTCGGCCGCAAGGTGTTCTGCCTGTACCCGCACCAGACCCGGTACGTGGTGCCGGCGTCGGCGGTCACCCCGCTGCCCGACGACGTGCCGCCGGAGCGGGCGGTGCTGGCCGGCACGGTGGAGACGGCGGTGAACGCGCTGTGGGACGCCGCGCCGCTGGTCGGTGACCGGATCGCGGTGGTCGGCGCCGGGATGGTCGGTTGCTGCGTGGCGGCGCTGCTGGCCCGGATCCCCGGGGTCCGGGTGCAGCTGGTGGACGTGTCGCCGTCCCGCGCCCAGGTGGCCGAGGCGCTCGGGGTGGGGTTCGCGGCGCCCGAGCGGGCGCTCGGGGACTGCGACCTGGTGGTGCACGCCAGCGCCACCGAGGCCGGACTGGCCCGGTCGCTGGAGCTGCTCGGCGACGAGGGCGAGGTGATGGAGCTGAGCTGGTACGGCGACCGGCCGGTGCGGATCCCGCTCGGGGCGGACTTCCACTCGCGACGGCTGACAGTGCGGGCCAGCCAGGTCGGCGCGGTCGCTCCGGCGCGGCGGGCCCGGCGGTCGCACGCCGACCGGCTCGCCCTGGCCTTGCGGCTGCTGGCCGACCCGAGGTTCGACGCGCTGGTCGGCGACGAGTGCCGGTTCGACGAGTTGCCCCAGGTCATGGCCGATCTGGCGGGCACCGGTGAACCGTCCGCGCCCTGCGTCCGTGTGAAGTACTGAGGAGGTCGGATGTACAGCATCACCGTCCGCGATCACGTGATGATCGCGCACAGCTTCACCGGCGAGGTGTTCGGACCGGCGCAGCGGCTGCACGGCGCGACGTACGTGGTGGACGCGACGTTCCGCCGCCCCGACCTGGACGCCGACAACATCGTGGTGGACATCGGCCTGGCCACCACGGAGCTGGGCGCGGTGCTGGCCGACCTCAACTACCGCAACCTCGACGAGCTGCCGGAGTTCGCCGGGATCAACACCTCCACCGAGTTCCTGGCCCGGGTGGTCGCCGACCGCCTGGCCGACCGGATCCACGCCGGCGCGCTGGGCGAGAGCGCCCGGGGCATCACCGTCATCGCGGTGACCCTGAACGAGTCGCACGTCGCGTCGGCCGGCTACGAGCGGCCGCTCTGACCGATGGCCGTCCGCGACGAGATGCACCTGGTCGTCCCGGCGGGCATCGACGACCCGGGCTCCCCGAGCGGCGGCAACACCTACGACCGGCGGATCCGGGACGGTCTGCGCGGGCTGGGCTGGACGGTCCGCCAGCACCCGGTCGCCGGGGCCTGGCCGAGCCCGGCCCCACCGGCCGCCGCCGCGCTGACCGAGGTCCTCGACGGGCTCCCGGACGGCGCGACCGTGCTGGTCGACGGGCTGGTCGGGTGCGGCGTCCCCGACGTGCTGGTCCCCCGGGCGGGGCGGTTGCGGCTGGTCGTGCTGGTGCATCTGCCGCTGGGCGACGAGGTCGGCGCCGCGCCCGGTCTGGTCGAACGGGAGGGCCGGGTGCTGCACGCCGCCCGGGCCGTCGTGGTCACCAGCCCCTGGGCCGCCCGCCGCCTCATCGAGCTGCACGCCCTACCTCCCGACCACATCCAGGTGATCCCACCCGGCGTCGACCCCGCCCCCACGAGCCCCGCGTTCGGTGCGGGGACGGGCGGCGGACACCGGCTGCTGTGCGTGGGCGCGCTGACCCCGACCAAGGGCCAGGACGTGCTGATCGACGCCCTGGTCCGGGTCCGGGACCGGGAATGGACGTGCCGCCTGGTCGGGCCGCCCCGGGACGCCCGGTTCACCGCCGAGCTGCACCGGGCGATCGGGCGACACCGGCTCGACGAGCGCGTCCGGCTGCCCGGACCGCTGCCCGCGCGGGACTGCTACCCCGCCGCTGACCTGCTGATCCTGCCGTCCCGGGCGGAGACCTACGGCATGGTGATCACCGAAGCGCTGGCCCGGGGCATCCCGGTGATCGCGGCGCGCGCGGGCGGGATCCCGGAGACCCTGGGCCGGGACGAGGACGGCGTCCGGCCCGGCCTGCTGGTACCGCCGGCGGACCCGGAGGCGCTCGCGTCCGCGCTGCGCCGCTGGCTCGATGACGGCGGGCTGCGCGCCGGGTTGCGGGCGGCGGTGGCCGGCCGGCAGAAGACACTCGACGGGTGGGAGGTGACGGCGCGGTGTCTGGCGAAGGTACTGGTCCGGCTGCGCTGAGCCTCGTGCCGACGCGCGGATCGCGGTGGCCGGCGATGCTGCGGACGCTGGCCGGGGTGGCCGTGCTGGTGGCGCTCGGGCTGCACCTGGGGGCGGAGCCGTTCCTGGCCGGACTGCGCGCGGTGGACCCGGTCTCGATGGCCGCCGCGCTGGTGATCGGGCTGGTCACCACGGTGTGCAGCGCCTGGCGGTGGAGTCTGGTGGCCCGGGGGCTCGGGCTGGCGCTGCCGGTGCGGGAGGCGCTGGCCGAGTGCTACCGGTCGGTGTTCCTGAACTCGGTGCTGCCGGCCGGGGTGCTCGGCGACGTCGACCGGGCGGTCCGGCACGGGCGGCGGACCGGTGCTCCCGCGCGCTGCGCCCGGGCGGTGGTGACCGAGCGGGTGATCGGCCTGGCGGTGCTGGTCGCGGTGGCGGCGGTGGTCCTGGCCGGGCGACTCCCCGGGCCCGGGCCGGCCGTTGTCGGCGTCGCGCTGGTCGTCCTGGTCTTTGCGATCGGCCTGACCCGCGGGCCACGCCACCACGCCTCCGGGCCCGGTGCCGCGCGACGGCCGGCCGGACTCGGCACCCTACGGTTCGGCGCCGGGGTCGCGGCGATGTCGGCCGTCGCGCTGGCCGGCTACCTGGCGACGTTCCTGATCGCCGCCCGCGCCGCCGGGGCGACCGCGCCGGTCGGCGAGCTGCTGCCGGTGCTGCTGCTGGCCCTGCTGGCGATGGCGCTGCCGGTGAACGTCGGCGGTTGGGGGCCCCGGGAGGCGGCGACGGCGGCCGGGTTCGGCCTGGTCGGGCTGGGCGCCGCGCAGGGGTTGAGCGCCGCCGTGGTGTACGGCGTGCTCAGCTTCGTCGCCTGCCTCCCCGGCCTCGTGGTGCTGCTGATCGGCGGCCGCTTACTCCGGTCGGGCGGCACCGGGTCGGTTCTCAGTTCAGTACCGTGATCGGGTGCTGATCCTCGTCCGGCACGGGCAGACCGAGGCCAACGCCCGCGGCCTGCTGCTGGGCCGGGCCGACCCGCCGCTGTCCGAGACCGGCCGCGAGCAGGCGCACGCGCTGGCCGCGTCCCTGCCCCGCCCGGCCCGGATCCTGTCCAGCCCGCTGCGCCGGGCCCGGCAGACCGCCGGGATCCTGAGCCAGGGCGCGACGGTGGTCGAGGTGGACGAGCGCTGGGTGGAGATGGACTACGGCGACCTCGACGGCCGGCCGGCGTCGGCGCTGGCCCAGGCCGGCTGGCAGTCCTGGCGGGACGACCCGCACTTCGTCCCGGCCGGGGGTGAGTCGGTCGCCCAGGTCGGCGCGCGGGTCCGCCGGGCGTGCACCGAGCTCGCCGAGCAGGCCGCCCGGGACGACGTGGTGGTGGTCAGCCACGTGTCGCCGATCAAGGCGGCGCTGGCCTGGGCGCTCGGGGTCGGCGACGAGGTGTGCTGGCGGATGTTCCTGCGCGACGCCGCCGTGTGCCGGGTCGACACCAGCGGCCCGGCCCCGGTGATGCTGGCCTTCAACGACGGCTGCCCGGAGGTCGGCGCGCCGGACCAGAGCGTCTGGCAGGCCAGCCGGTAGTCACCGCACGACGTACGCGGCCAGCCCGTCCAGCGCCCGACCGGCCCGGCGCGCGTAGGAGGCGAAGCTGCCGGCGTAGTTGAGCACCTGGCGGGGCTTGCCGGGGACGTTCGCCGCCGTCCACCAGCTGTCGGTCTTCGGGATCAGCGTCTTGTCGTAGAGCGCGCCGAGGTGGGCCACCCACTCGTCCTGGGCGTCCTCCCGGGGCTCCACCACCCCGGACGGCCCCAGCCGCCCGATCAGCGCGCCGATGTGCCGGGACTGGAAGTCGGCCAGCACCGGCGGGGAGAAGTGCACGGCCGGGCTCTGCGGGCCGTTGACCAGGAACAGGTTCGGGAAGCGGGTGGTCATGATGCCGAGGTGCACCCGGGCGCCGTCCGCCCAGTGCTCGCCCAGGCCCACCCCGTCCCGGCCGCGGACGTCGATGCGCAGCACCGCGCCGGTGCCGGAGTCGAACCCGGTGGCGCAGACCAGCACGTCCAGCCCGATCTCCCGGCCGCCGGCCAGCCGCACCCCGGACGGCCCGACGCTCCCGATCGGCTCCTCGCGCAGGTCGACCAGCTCCACGTTGTCCCGGTTGAACGCCTCGTAGTAGCCGGACTCGCCGGGCGGGCGCCGGGTCAGCGGCCGGTGGTCGGGGATCAGCCGGGCGGCGGTCTCCTGGTCGTGCACCAGGGACCGGATCTTCGGCTCCAGGAACCGGCGCAGCTCGTCGTTGGCCGCCTCACTGGTGATCAGGTCGCCGAAGCTGCGGCCCATGTGCACCCCGCCGGCGTTCCACCGCCACTCGAACGCCGCGACGCGTTCGGCGGAAGTGGCCTCCAGCGCCGAGCGCCGGTCGGTGGGCACGATCCGGCCGTCCATCAGCACCGCCCCGGGGCCGGGGGTCTCCCGGGCCAGCCGGCGGATCTCCGGGTAGTTGGCCTTGACGAACGCCTCGTACCCGGGGTCCATCGGCCGGTTGCGCAGCGGGAAGCACCAGTTGGCGGTGCGCTGGAACACGGTCAGCCGCTCGACGACCGAGGCGATCTCCTGGATCACCTGCACCCCGCTGGCCGCCGTCCCGATCACCCCGACCCGGCGCCCGGCCAGCTCCACCCCATCGGCGGGCCAGGCCGCGGTGTGCACCAGGTCGCCGCCGAAGCCGGGGAGGCCCGGGATGTCCGGCAGCACCGGGGCGGACAGGAACCCGGTGGCCAGCACCAGGAAGCGGGCCTCGTACGTCTCGGAATCACCGGCCCGCACCCGCCAGCGTCGCGCGCTCTCCGACCACGAAGCCCCGGTCACCGGCGTGGAGAACCGCATGTGGTCGCGCAGCCCGAGCCGGTCGGTCACCCAGTCCAGGTAGCGGCGGACCTCCGGCTGCCCGGCGTAGCGCTCCGACCAGCTCCATTCCTGCTGCAGCTCGTCGGAGAAGCCGTAGCTGTACTCCATGGACTCGATGTCCACCCGGGCGCCGGGGTAGCGGTTCCAGTACCAGGTGCCGCCGACCCCGTCGGCCCGTTCCAGCAGCACCGCGTCCAGCCCCTGCTCGCGCAGCACGTGCAGGGCGTTGATGCCGCCGAACCCGGCGCCCACCACCACCACGTCGCGGTCCATGCGACAGCATGCTACTGAGTTATCACTAACTCCGTAACGGGTGCGGTGCCGGCGGCGCGGGCCCGCAGCACGTCGCGGCGGACGAACCAGAACACCAGCAGGAACCAGTTGCAGAACAGGGTCAGCGGGATCCAGAACGAGAACAGCCCGTTCCAGGCGAACGGCCCGCTCTTGACGAAGAACATCAGCTGGTCCGGGATGAACGCGCAGAAGATCAGGATGCTCAGCCAGGCCATCCAGCGCGGGAACACCGGGTGCTCGCGCCGGTCGTTCAGCACGGCCACCGCGTGCGCGATGAACATCGGCATCACCACCGCGATCGCCCCGAGAAACCACAGCCAACCGAGGTCGTTCAGCAGCCAGGTGAGCTCCGCCGGCCGCTGGTCCGCCCGGTACGCCGCGACCAGCCAGAACATCGGCGGCAGGAACGTCATGAAGGCGTTGCTGTAGGTGGACATCTGCATGATCCGGGTGAGTGGACCGTCCCGGCCCTCCACCCCGCGCACGTAGTCGGTGAGCGCGGCGGCGAACGGCAGGAACACCGCGCCACCCCACATGACCAGCACCAACCCGGTGCGGATGGAGTTCGGGTTCTCCCGGAAGAACGCGGCCGCCTCCTCCGGGCCGGCGGACGGGCGGTGCAGCGGGAAGAACCCGGCCACCACCCACCAGCCGACCAGCAGCAGCCCGCAGTAGAAGACCCCGCACCAGGCCCCGAACAGCGTGGTCCGCCGGATCAGCGGCTCGTTGATCATGGCTAAGCCCCCTCAGACGGCGCGCAGGTCCGGCACCCAGTGGTGCGGGTAGTGGAAGGTGCCCAGAATGCCCGGAGCTGCCCGGACGACATGCGGGATCGCCTGCAGGCAGGGCGCGGCGACCGAGTGGTACGCGGCCTCGAAGTTGGGGTTGCCGGGCACCACGTACCGGCCCATGGTCTCGAAATCCGACTTCATGTCGATCACCGTGCGCATGCTGGGCCGGCCGTCGATGGAGATCACCCAGCCGGTGACGTCGGCCTTGACGTGCTCCGGGACGGCCCGCCCGCCGGCGTGCCAGTTGTACTCGATCTGGAAGAACGGCCGCTCGGTGCTGACCGCATCCACCCAGCCGCTCCAGCGGGTGGTGTAGCAGCACACGGTGCCGGCCGGGATCTTCAGCCCGGACGGCGTCTCGATGTCCTCGGGCGCCACCGGGAAGACCCGCTCGACGGTGCGCCGGTCGTAGTCGACGCCGGTCATCCGGGAGAACGCGTGGGTGACCATCTTCCCGTAGTTGTCGCCGAAGGCCAGGCTCTCCGCGTTGGCCTCGACGGTCTCCCGGGGCTGCCCGAAGCCGATCACCTGCAGGGTGAACAGCCCGAACGCGCCGACGTCCCAGTTCTCCTGGATCTGCACGTGCCGCACGTCGGTGCACATGGTGGTCAGCGCGGGCAGCACCCGGTCGCACACGGTGTCCGGGTCGACGCCGGTGGCGTGGAAGACCGATCCCCCGTGCTTGGAGGCCGCTTCCAGCCGGGCGATGAACTCGCTGTCCCGCACCGCTTCGAGGTGCTGGTAGGGCAGCGTGGTGATGACGTTGCGGCCCGCCTCGAGCAACCGGATGATCTCGTCGTCGGTGTGGTAGACGCCCACGTCCAGCGCGCTGTAGATCACCGCGTCGCAGTCGATCTTCAGCAGGGCCTCGACGTCGGTGCTGGCCTTCACGCCCAACGGGTCGAGACCGATCAGCTCGCCGGCGTCCACGCCGTCCTTGTGCTCGCTGTAGGCGCGGACGCCAGCCAGCTCCAGCGCGGGGTTCAGGCTGATCTCCCGGATGCAGATCGCGCCGAGCCGCCCGGGCCCCCACACGATCACTCGGAACGGCTTCTCCCGCACGGCACTCCTCCTACGCAGTGACCGGGGTCTCACCCTGGCGCCGACGCTAGCACCGCTCCCGCCCGCACGGAAGAGCATTCACTCACCAATTGTGAGCATCCATTCACCGATCCCGCTCAGTGCGGCGCGGCGGCGTTCCGCTGAACGCCGCGGTCGGCGGCCAACGCGGCGAACACCTGGGCATACGCGACCGCCAGGCCGAGCACGCAGGCCGTAAGCACCGCGACCGCCGAGAACGAAAGAGACCGCAACGGCAGCGCCCGGAACGCGTGGACCACCAGCAAGCCCTGCGCGACCACCACCGACGCGGCGGCCATAGCCACCGCCCGGCGGCGCCGGACCTCGGCCAACCCCGTACGCGCGAGCAGCAGCGCGGGCACCGCGAGCAGCACCAGCCCGTGCACGCCGATCGCATGCGGCAGCACCAGGTCGCCGCCGGCGGTGGCCGGCCGGATCAGCGCGTAGTCCGGACCGACCACGTCGGCGGACGGCCCGAGGTAGCCGACCCGCCGCGGGTCGAACCGGACACCGCCCTGGTACACCCCGCTGTTGTTGAAGATCATCACCAGCCCGACCAGGCAGCCGACCAGCAGCACCCAGCCGCCGGCCAGCACGCCGATCCGGCCCGACGGCGCCAGCGCTCGCGACCGAACGGCGGCCACCAGCAACACCATTACGCCGACCAGGAACACCCCCGCCGTCCCGGCCGCGCCGCCGCGCATCAGGGCGGCGTCCAGCGGGGTGCTGAAGTTGTAGTGGCTGGGCACGCCGCGCCAGGCCTGGACGCCGATGATCGCGGTCTCCCCCACCGCGAACAGCACGGTCGCCGCCCCGATGATCCACCGCCGCACCGGGCCGACGTCCAGCACCGGCAGCAGCAGCGCGACCGACCAGCAGGTGAGCCAGCCGGTCTCGGCGAACGTGGCGGGCTTGCGCAGCGACACCGGCCCGGTCCACGGCCCGCCGGTCACCACCAGCGTGACCAGGTGGAACACCAGGACGGCCAGCAGCAGCCAGCCGGTCACCCACAGCGCTCGGACCCAGTTCATGGCCAGAACGTTAGATATCTATCGATTAGACGTCAAACAGATTCCGCTAGGATCAACGCCGTGCAGACCCCGATCGGGCTCGACCTCACCCGGACCGCCAAGGCCGCCGCCCGGGCCTTCGACGACGCGCTGGGCGGCGCCGGCGGGTCGTTGCCGGTGTGGCTGGTACTGCTGTCGCTGCGGTCCGGGGCCGCCGGGACCCAGCGCGAGCTGGCCGAGGCGGTCGGCATCACCGGCGCCACGCTGACCCACCACCTGGCCGCGATGGAGCGGAACGGGCTGGTCGAGCGCCGCCGGGACGACACCAACCGCCGGGTGCAGCGGGTGGCGCTGACCGCCGAGGGCGCGGCGCTGTTCGACCGGTTGCGGGTGGCCGCCGTCGCGCACGATGCGCGGCTGCGCACCGGGTTGACCGCGGACGAGGTGCACACGCTGGCCGGCCTGCTGGGCCGGATCCGGAACAACCTCACAGTAGACCCTCCCGTTATGTGAGCACCCGTGCCAGGCTGATGCGCCGGCCCCACGGGAGGAATACGCATGAGTCCGACGATCGTCCTGCTGCACGGTTTCTGGGTGACCCCGCGCAGCTGGGAGCACTGGATCAGCCGTTACGAGAGCCAGGGCCACCGGGTGCTGGCGCCGGCGTACCCGGGGTTCGAGGTGGAGGTCGAGGCGCTGAACGCCGACCCGACGCCGGTCGAGCGGATCACCGTCGAGGCGATCGTGGAGCACTTCGAGTCGGTGGTCCGGGCGCTGGACGAGCCGCCGATCATCATCGGGCACTCGGCCGGGGGCGCGTTCACCCAGCTCCTGCTCGACCACGGGTTCGGCGCGGCCGGGGTGGCGCTGAACTCGGCACCCACCGAGGGCGTCCCGGTGGTGCCGCTGACGCAGATCCGCTCGACGTTCGAGGTGCTGAAGAACCCGACCAACCGGCACAAGGCCGTCCGCTACGACTTCGAGCACTGGAACTACGCCTTCACCAACACCCTGCCCGAGCCCGAGGCCCGCGCGCTGTACGAGCGGTACGCCGTCCCGGTATCCGGGAAGATCCTCTTCGAGAGCGCGCTGGCCAACCTGACCCCCGGACACAGCGGGACCTGGGTGGACTACCGGAACGACGGTCGCGCGCCGCTGCTGTTCGTGTCCGGCAGCGAGGACCACATCATGCCGCCGTCCGTGCAGTCGTCGAACGCAAAGCACTACAAGTCGGAGAAGACGCTCACCGAGGTGGTCGAGTTCGGCGGCAAGCCGCACCTGCTGCCGGCCGCCCCCGGCTGGGAGGAGATCGCCGACTATGTGCTGGCCTGGGCGCTGCGCAACGCCCGCCGCTGACCGGCGGCCTCAGCCGGCGGCGAGCGTACGAACGGCGGTGTCGATCGGGGTGTCGCCCGCGGTGACGTACCAGGTGCGGTGCGCGGCGCCCGGCTCGTGCAGGGCGGCGGCGGCCACGGCGGCGACGTCCTCGCGGGCCACGTTGCCGCGCACCGGGTCGACGGTCAGGCCCACCCGGCTGTCCCCAGGCTCGTCGTGCAGGGTCACCGGGCGCAGGATCGTCCAGCTCAGGCCGCTGGCCGCCAGCGCCTGGTCGGCCTCGGCCTTGGCCCGCAGGTAGACGCTGAACACGCTGTCGTCGGTCGGCGGGTTCTCCGCCCCGGTCCCGCTGATCATCAGGTACCGGTCGACGCCGGTCCGCTCCGCCGCCGTGATCAGCTTGGTGGCGCCGTCCCGGTCGACGGTCCACTTGCGCGCGGCGCCGCTGCCCGGTCCGGCCCCGGCGGCGAACACCACCGCGTCCGCGCCCTCGACCGCGCCGGCCAGCTCGTCGACCCCGGTCGTCTCGATGTTGCAGAGCACCGGCTCGCCGCCGTCCGCCCGCAGGTCGTCGGCCTGAGCCGGGTCCCGGATCACGCCGCGCACCCGGTCACCCCGGGCCGCCAGCAGCCTGGTCAGGTGGCGGGCGATCTTCCCGTGGGCTCCGATGATCACGACGTCCATGTAACCCACGCTACGCCGGGTGGGCGGCGCCGGCCGGGCGGTCAGGGCATGCTGGAGGGGTGCGGGCGGCGGTGGCGGGGCTGATGGCGGCCACGCTGGGCGCGTCTGTGCTGGCCGGCTGTGCCGGGCCGGCGGTCCCGGCTCCGGGACCGGTGGCGCCGGGTCCGTGCCTGGCCCAGGTGGACGACGCGCTGTTCCTCACCTGCCTGCGCGCCGAGATGGACGAGGTCTGGGGCCGGGCGCTGCGGGACACCGGACGCGGGTACCCGTCGATGCCGCTGACCGTGGGCGACCGGCCCCCCAGACCGGACGGCCGGGCCTTCGACGAGCCCGACCGGGCCTATTTCAGCCAGCGCACCGGGACCCACTTCCCGGACGAGTACCTGGACGCGGTGCGCAAGGCGCACGGCCCCGACGCGCACCTGGTGCTGACCTTCACCATGGCCCACGAGGCCGGCCACCACGTCCAGTCCCTGCTGCACCCGAACGAGGATGCGCTGGTCAACGATGTGGAGGGGCAGGCCGACTGCTATGCCGGGGTCTGGGCCCGGCGGATGACCGACGCCGGCCGGCTGGACGTCGCGGTGTTCCGCACGGCCGCCGCGGCCGAGCTGAACCGGTTGTCGACCAGCTACGCCGGCGAGGTGGAGTCGCACGGCGACACCGCCCAGCGGGTGGCCTCGGTGGACCGGGGCCTGGGCAGCGCCGACCCGGCGGTCTGCGACCGCGGCCGGCTCACTTGGTCGGCGCCGCCGGCCGGCCGGTGAGCCGCCGGTTCAGGAGCCGGCCAGCAGGCCGGTGAGCTCGTCGGTGTCGGTGAACAGGGTGCCGCCGGCGAACCGCAGGGTGTCCAGGGAGCGCCGGGCGGCGTCGGCGTCGCCGTGCCCGCAGGCGTCGGTGACCAGGATCGGCAGGTAGCCCAGGTCCAGGCCGTGCCGCACGGTGGGCTCGATGCCGATCTCGGTGGCGATGCCGACGATCACCAGGGTGTCGATGTGGCAGTCGCGCAGCACGATGTCCAGCGGGGTGCCCTCGAACGCGGACATGGTGACCTTGTCGAACACCAGCTCGTCCTCGGTCGGTCGCAGCTCCGGCACCAGCTCCGACCCGGGTGACCCGGGGGTGAGGAACGGCTTGAGCTCGTCGACCTTGTCGGTCCGCTGCCAGATCATCGCGGTGCGCAGCGCGTTCACCCCGGCCAGCTTCAGCGGCAGGAACATGTGCCGGCAGTAGAGCACCCGGTACCCGCCGGCCCGCGCTGCGTCGATCACCCGACCGGCCCGCTCGACGATCTCCGCGCCGCCGGCCACCTGGCTCACCACGCCCACCTGCAGGTCGTAGACCAGCACCGCGGTCCGCGCCGGGTCGCATGCCTCGGCCAGGGTGCGCGGGATGCTCAGCCCGTACGCTCGCTCCATGCGCTCACCGTAGCCCGCGCGCGATCTCTTTTTCGGCGTGCTCTACAGGGAGCCGTGCAGCGCGGCGAACCAGTGCCGGGCCATGGCGTCCACCCCGGCCTCGATCTCCACGTCCAGCCGCCGGCCGACCACGTGGTAGCAGAAGTACTGCAGCTCCAGGTCCATCAGGGCGGCGGTGGCCCGGGCCTGCTCGGGCGCGGTGCCCTCGTTGTTCTCCAGGATCCGCCGGCTCAGCGCGTCCACCGCCCGGGCGACCCGCCGGTCGGTCATCGCGCCGAGCTCCGGATCGATGGCGTCGCCCTCCATCCAGGCCCGGGCCAGCTTCCGGTGGGTCTGCCAGACCCGCACGTAGGAGCGCAGCCAGGCGCGCACGGCGTCCGGGGTCGACAGGTCCGCGACGCCCAGGTTCGTCGGGATGCGGGGTTCCTCCCCGGACAGCCCGAACGCCTCACCGAGCAGCGCCTGCAGCACGGTCGCCTTGGTGAAGTGCAGGTAGAACGTGCCCCGGCTGGTGCCGGCCCGGCTGGTGATGTCGTCGACCGTCACCGCGCTGTACCCGCGCTCCTCGAACGCCTGGCGCGCCCCGTCGAGCAGCGCGGCCCGGGTGAGTTCGCGCTGCCGCTCGCGGAGGGTCGGTTTCACCGGTAAGACGGTACTGTACTGGCTGACAGAGTGTGCAAAAAGTGACGTTCAGCTTCGCAGGAGGACACCATGGGAGTTCGGCTCACCGAGGACGAGCAGCGGGCGTTCCTCGAGCAGGGGCACACCGGCATCGTCACCACCCTGCGCCGCGACGGCTGGCCGGTCAGCCTGCCGGTCTGGTACGCCGTGGTCGACGGCAAGGTGTACCTCGGCACCCCGCCGAAGTCCAAGAAGGTGGCCCGGGTCAAGCACGACCAGCGCTGCTCGTTCCTGGTGGAGAGCGGCGAGAAGTGGGTGGACCTGATCGCCGTCGAGTTCCGGGCCACGGCGACGATCGTGGAGGACGCGGCGGAGGCCGAGGCCGCCGAGAAGGCGCTGGCCGAGAAGTACGCCGGTTTCGGCCCGCCGGCGCAGTTGCTGCCGGACGCCACCAAGAAGCACTACTCCGCGCGCACGGTGATCCGCCTGGACCCGACCGGGCCGGCGATCAGCTGGAACAACCAGAAGATCCGGCTGACCAAGTGAACTACGAGACCGTCCTCGTGAGCAGCGAGGACGGCGTCGGCCAGATCCTGCTGAACCGGCCCGAGCAGCGCAACGCGCTGAACCTGCGACTGCTCGACGAGCTCAACCACGCCCTGGTCACCCTGGACGCCGACGAGGACGTCCGGGCGATCGTGGTGTCCGGGGTCGGCAAGGCGTTCTGCGCCGGGGTGGACGTGGTCGACCCGCCCGCCGCGTTCAACCGCGACATCGACGAGGCGACCGAGGTGCGGGCCTGGCGGTTGAACACCCCGATCATCGGGGCACTCAACGGGGCGGCCATCGGCGTCGGGCTGACCCTCCCGCTGCAGTGGGACATCCGGCTGGCCGCCGCGGACGCTCCGCTGGCCTTCGCGTTCACCCGGCTCGGGCTGATCCCGGAGGCCGGCGCGCACTGGTTCCTGCCCCGGCTGGTCGGGTCGTCCCGGGCGGCGGAGCTGCTGCTCACCGGGCGGCGGTTCACCGGGGCCGAGGCGGAATCCTGGGGCCTGGTGTCCCGTTCGTTGCCGGCGGACGAGGTGCTGCCGGCCGCTTTACAGATCGCCCGGGACATCGCGGACAACGTGTCCCCGCTGGCCGCGTCGGTGGTGAAGAAGCTGCTCAACGAGTTCGCCGGTCTGCCGGCGCCCGATGCGGCAGTGGCCCGGGAGAACGACCTGCTGGCCTGGATCGGCGGCCAGCCCGACGTGGCCGAAGGCGTGTCGGCGCTGCGCGAACGCCGCACCCCCACCTGGAAGACCTCGAAGCACACGCCCGTGCCAGGCCCGTGAGACCGGATTCAGAACCGTTCGTCGTCGCGCATCTCGCGCAGTAGCCGGCCGGCCTCGTAGTCAGTGCGAACCGGGCCGGACGGACGCGGTGCGGCGCCGGTGAATGTCGCCGGCCGGAGCTTGCCGCTCGCGGGCCACTCCGCCAGCAGCTGCTCTTCGGCGGGCAGTTCAGGCATGGCATCGAATCTACTCCGAGCGACCCGCATCGAGGCCTGGCGTCACCCTCCAAGGCCTCGGATGCCGACCCCCCTCGATCGGGTGAAGCCGGGTGATCCGACGTAACGCGAAGATCTTTTGGGCCGACGTCACGATCGCGTGGATGAGAGATCGATGTGATCTGGGGGACGTTCTCGTGGTCGATCCGTTGGTGGCTCGTGATCTTCCGGGTTGGTGTTCCCGGGTGGTCGGGCTGTGCCGGTCCGAGTTCCGGTCGTTGACCAAGCTGGCGTTGCTGCCGGTGGTGGTGACGGTCGGGTACCTGCTGGCGCTCAACGGAGTGCGGCAGAGCCCCGAGCAGCTACGAGCCCAGATGGCCGAGATGGCGGCGGCCAACGGTGGGGTGTTGCCTCCCGACGCCGCCGCCCAGGTCGTGCTGGGCCGGCTGCTACCGGTTGTGATCGTCTTCGGCCTGCTGATCCTGCTGGCCGGACTGCTGTTCCAGGGCGCGGGCTGGTTCTCGATACTGCGCCGGGCCAACCACGAGCACGCCTCGATCGGCGACGGTGCCCGGTTCGCGGTGTCCCGGCTGGCGGCCCTCGTGGGGTGGTCGCTGGCCGGTGGGCTGCTGGTGGCGGTGGCGGTGGGGTTGCCGCTGCTGCCCGGGATCCTGGCCGGTTCCGGACCGGTGGTCCTGACCGGGGCGGTCGTGGCGATGCTGCTCGCGTTGACCCTCGGGTCCGGGGTGATCTCCGTACTCCCCGGGGTGGTGCTGCTCGAGCGCGGCGGCCTGCGCCGGGTGCTGGCGCTCCTGCGGGGCCGCTGGCTGGCCACCGGGGTGCGGATGCTGATCGCCTCGCTGGTCTACATCGTCTACGGGCTGGTGACCGGGCTGCTGGTGGCCGGGGTGGCCGCGCTGACCGGCCCGGGGTTGATCTCCTCGCTGGTCCAGGGCCTGACGGTGATCCCGTTCATGGTGTTCCAGCTGGTGGTCGCGGTGGTCACCTACGCCGAGCTGCGCGGTCGGGCGGACGGCACGAGCACGGGCGGGTTGGCGGCGGAGCTGGTCGGCCGGGCTTCTTCCGCGACCTCGTTCGACGCCGGGCCGGTCGGTGGGCGACCGCGTCGACGGTGGCGCGGGCTGCGCTGGGTGACACCGGTGCTGGTCCTGGCCATGCTGGCCGCCGGCGCCCCGTCCTGGGCGGGCGCGTCGGTGGCGCCGGTCGCGGCGGTGGCTCCGATGGACGCGGTGTCCCCGGTGCTGGCCGGTCCCGAGGACGGCGGGGGCGGCGACCCCGGAGGCGGCGCCGGAGGCAACCCCGGCGGCGGCGAACCAGCGGTGTCCGGGCCGTCGAACCCCGGCCCGGACAGCTCCAGCAACGGCGGCGGTGACCAAGCCCCCAAGGTGTCCGGTCCGGAGCCCAGCCCCGGCGACAACGGCGGACAGGCCGGCGCGCGGGTGGATGCACCGAACACCACCCCGCAACCGCAAGCCGACGCCGGCCCCCAACCCGCACCACCGCCGGGCGCGGACGTCACCGCCCCCAACACCGGCCCAGGCGACCCGGCCACCCCGCAGACCGGCGCCAGCGTCGCGCCGCCACCCCCCGGTGCCCCGGCCACCCCACAGGCCGACGCCAGCGTCGCGCCGCCACCCCCCGGTGCCCCGGCCACCCCACAAGCCGACGCCAACGTCGCGCCGCCACCCCCCGGTGACCCGGCCGCCCCGCAGGGCGACGCGGCCGTACCCGGCCCGCTGCCCGGTGACCCGGCCGCCCCACAGGCCGACGCGGCCGTACCCGCCCCGCCCCCGGGCACCCCTCAAGAGGGCGCGCAGGTCGCCGGCAACCCCGCACCACCACCGGGCACCGACCCCAACACCCCCGGGGCCATCGCCGGCGCACCGCAGCCGGTGAACCCGGCCGACCCCAACGCCAATCCGACCGCCACCCAGTCCCAGCTGACCTGCGTCAGCCCGGCCACCTGCGACAACCCCAACGGCGAAGCGGCCGAAACCTCGGTCATCCCCGGGATGAGCGACAAGGAGGCCGGCCACCTCGCTCTCGACGGGGCCGGCATGATGCCCGTGATCGGTGAGGCCGCCGACGTCGCCAACGGCATCTGGTACTTCGCCGAAGGCGACTGGGGTAACGGCCTGCTGTCCCTCGGCTCGGCCATCCCCGGCATCGGCAACGCCGTCACCGCCGGCAAGTGGGCCAGCAAGGCCGGCAAGCTCGGCAAGCTCGGTGACGACGCCGTCGAGGGCGGCGCCGAGGTCGGGAAACTCGCCCCAACCACCCCCGCCGGCCGGGAGACCCTGGCCCAGGGCGAGAACCCCGCCCTGAAGAGCTGCCTGAACAGCTTCACCGCCACGACCCTCGTGCTAATGGCCGACGGCACCAGAAAACCGATCAAGGACGTCGCCCGCGGCAACACCGTGCTGGCCACCGACCCGATCACCGGCGAACGCGGACCACGCGAAGTCACCGACCTGATCCGCCACGGCGGCCCCCACACCATGGTCGCGGTCCAACTCGCCGGCGCCGGCCAGATCGACGCCACCGACAAACACCCCTTCTGGGTCGCCTCCCAGCGCAAGTGGGTCGACGCGATCGACCTCAAACCAGGCGACGTCGTACTCTCCGACCGAGGCGACCAGATCAAGGTCACCAACCTCAAAACCACCCAACAAGACCTGACCGCCTACAACCTCACCGTCGCCGGACTACACACCTACTACGTCGGCGACAAGCCCGTACTAGTCCACAACGCCGACTGTGGCCCGGACTTGGGTGAGTCCTGGAAGCCGAAGCCCGCGTCAGAGGTTTGCGGAACGGGCGGATGCGAGAAGGTTGCTGACGATATTAAGTCGACCATTGGTGGCGACATCATGCGCATCACCGACAAGTATGGCGCACCGCAGCTTGGCAAGTTTCGCGGCACTGACAGCGGGTGGAATTACCACGATGTCGTCGTCAAGGATGGCCGAGTGTTCGATGCAACAACTGGAAGACGGGGTGAACCGATTGATCAGTATCGGACGAATTTCGAGTATGGTGACGATCTCGTCTTCAGCCCAGCTCCCAGGTAGCAGGTGACGACATCGATCTCCGCGACAGACTTGCTGACGTGCGTAGACGTCCTCACCTGTATGGCTTGACCACGTTCGGCGAGGTTGCTGCATTTGTGACCGGCATGGATGCCGCGACCGAATGGAGATTCCTCGAAGGATTTCGTGAGTGGCTAGCTTCTGGGTCGGATCTTGGCGCCAATCTCGCGTGGCAGGTTCTAGTGATAAGAATCGCTTACCCAGATGAAGCCAACGACTTTTGGATTGCAGCCTCGCACGACGAAAGCAGCGAAGCAGTTACCGTTCTCTTCGATGAACTCAATTCATTCTTAGGGGATCGAGAAACGCGCAACTCAGAGTAAGCTCAGCGAGGCTATGATAGAGATTGAAGTCAGAGGCCCGAGCAAGTGGGTCGACGCGACCGGTCTTAGCCCGGATGACGTCGTAGTCAGTGAGTCCATTGCCCTCTCCTCGGATATCGTCGTCACCTTGCGGACCACGGGATAGTTAGCTGCTGGCTCTGAAATGGGTGCGGCAGAGCCCGGAGCGCTTCGTTCCCGGTTGGCGGAGATGGCGGCGGCCAACGGTATTCACGCCAAAGGGTGGGGAGGATTGGTTTGACAACGTCCTCCGATGAGCGGGGCGATCGAGGCGCACCTGGCGTTCATGGCGATCGCGTCGGGGATGCACGACACCGTGCTGGCGGTCGGCGGCGAGAAGGCCGAGGACGGAGGCCATTATGACTACTGAGAGTCGTTGTGTGGTGAGTCGAGAGGACGCGACGAGCTGGCCCCTCTTCGACTCGCTTGGGGCAGGGCAGATCGGCGCCGTATCCGCCGTCTGCCTCCGGTCGGTCGATGAGGCCTTCTCTTCCGCTGTTCAGCGCGCGTCAGACTGCCTGAGGCCCCTGTTCACCGAAATCCAAGGCGAGCTCCAACTCGCCTTGTTCGCTAAACCGATCTCGTGGCCCCAACCGACCCGGTCGTCGCGCCTCATCGCGATCAAGGCTGGCTGTTGGAACGGTATCGCCACACGAAGGTCCCTGCCTTCGGGGCACCGTGAAGAGTTTCTGTTCCCTGAGGCGCCGACGCCGGCAATCGGACGCATCATCTTTCCCCTTCGTGAGCTGGCGCTTGCGCTCGAGGTGGTTCGGACCGAGCGGGCGATCGTGTGTCTGGCCCGCCCCGAGGTCCTCGAGACGCTGCTGGGGAGGCTGGTGCCTGTTCAGTCGTCCCTCGAGATGCTGCGTGAGTCCGTTGCTCTCTCCGCGGATGGCGCCGTCACACTGCGAGGCACCGGAGAGTTCGACGACCGCGAGGTCTGCACAGAGGCGCTCGGCCGGCCAGCTGCCCTGGCCTCGGTCCTCGGAAGCTGACGCATGAGAGGGGGTGCGACCACCCGCGCAGCGGGAAATCGCTGGATAAACTCTCGCACGGGTATTCGTGAGGTCTCGGTGCCGTTGACCTGTGTGGACAACAGGGCGTCGGTCATGTCGGATCATCAGCGACCGCGTGGAACCGTGAATCCAAGGTGATTGCGAGGCTGGTCCAACTCTATGACCGACAACTCCTTCTATCGCGTAGAGGAACAGCAGTTCAGCGCGCTGTTCATGTTGGGCGCGGAGGACGACAAGGAAACCGTTGAGAATGTTGACGCAGAACTCATCCTCCCGGACGGGACGCGATGGAGCGCCACTTTCATGACGCTGCATGCGATCGAGCAAGTAATGAATCGATGGAAGGAGACCGGAGAGTACTCCACCGGAGCCTACTTTCAGTGTCCTGATCTCGTGATCGTCCCCGAAGGTGGGGTAACGGCGATGCTGGTTGCCTTTAATGCAATCATTGATGCAGGAGGCCCCGACGGGGAGTTGCAGTTCCTGGGTGACAGGATTAGCTAACGTGGTACTGCAGGACGCGTTTGAAGCTGCTCAGCGATATCTTGACGAACAGATTCGCCCTGGTTACGACGCCGAAGTCGTGATCGGGAGCTGCGAGGAACGCGACGATGCGTGGTACTTCGGCTACAACACCCGTGCCATCATGTGACTGAGCGACCGGGGCTACTCCCCCAGGTAGCGGTCGATGACGTCGTGCATGTGGGCGATTCTCGCCTCGTAGTCGCTCATCACGAAGCCGGGGAAGACGCCGGTCTTCATGCCGGCCTGCTGGTGCGGGATGTTGCGCAGGTCCTGGTCCATCACCGCGCCGACGCTCTCCCCGGCCGGGACCTCCACGTTCGGCGCGTTCGGCGGGAGCTCCATGGCGTCGGGGACGCGGTGGAAGTACCAGAGGTCCCAGGTGGTCCAGTCGGGGTCGTCCGGGTGCGGGCGGACCCGGAAGAGCCAGTAGCCGAAGGCGAAGATGTTCAGCACGACGTTCGGGAACAGCACGATGTGCCGGTCGTCGATCAGCTCGTCGTCGGACAGGGCCGACACGTCGAAGCCGGCGCCGGTCATCGCCGGGCGGATACCGGGGATGGCCACGTCCCGGATCGACGTCCCCTCGGGCGGGTTGAGCCCGCGCAGCGCGGCGACCATCGAGGTGTCCTCGCCGAAGGCATCGAGGGACCACTCCATGGCGTCCAGGGCCTCGTCCCAGTTCGGGGTGATCTGCGCGGCCGCGACCTCGTCGGCGATCCCGAACGGGATGACGTAGCTGGAGTGGTCGCCGTAGAACCAGATCGGGTAGTCGACGTTGTTGGCGAACGCCACGGACTCCGGGTGCAGGTAGCGGGCGTGGTAGGACTCCTGGAAGGCGTCCATACCGTTCTTCCAGTTGGCGTTGTTGCTCGTGGTGCGCGACCACCACTTGTACTGCCGGTCGAAGCGGTACTTCTCCAGGATGTCGGTCACCGGGCCGAGGTGTTCGGACAGCGGGGCGGCGTCGGCGTCCAGACACACGAACACCCAGTCGTGGAAGGTCTCGCAGCGCACCGGCAGCAGCCCCAGCCGGGCGTCGTCCAGCGGGTTGAACGTCTCCCGTTCGGGGATCTCCTTGAGCGTGCCGTCCAGCGCCCAGGTGAACGAGTGGTACGGACAGCGCAGCTCGGCGGAGTTGCCGCAGGAGGTTTTGATCTTGCGGCCGCGGTGCAGGCAGACGTTGTGGAAGGCCTGGATGGTGTCCGGGGCCGACCGGACGACCAGGATCGACGCCCGACCGATCTCGTAGAGGTGGTGATCGCCGACCTCGGGGATGTCCGAGCCGAGGCAGGCCAACTGCCACACCTTCGACCAGACGTGCTCGAACTCGCGGCGGAGGAACTCCGGGCTGGTGTAGCGCTCCGCGCCGATCGTGCGGGTCGGGGCCGGCGGGCGGCGCTCGCCGGGCCGCTGGCTACGGGCGGTCGGGGTGGTGGGGCCTTCGGTGGTGGTCATCGGCTGCTCCACGACTCGGTCCAGGAAACAGCATAGTAAGTAGCGACTATCTAACGAGACAAGAGAGCGAGCCGGGCAGGGCGGCCCAGTCCTCGGGTTTGCCGATCGCGGTGGAGAAGCTGGCGTCCACGATGACCTCGCGGAACCCCTCGGCGGTGGCCCGCTCCACCTCGTCGGCCAGGTCGTCGGGACTCCGGTCCGGGCCGGTGCCGCCGGGCATCTGGGTGAAGATGTGGTGCCAGATCTCGACCGGCGGGAGGCCCGGGTCGCGCAGGCCGGCCAGCGCGTCCCGGGCCCGGAGCACGGCGTCGATGGGCGCCCCGGCCGGGTTCCAGCCGTCGAACCAGCGGGCGGTGCGGGCCAGCGCCTGCGCGGAGAAGCCGCCGCAGATCAGCGGCGGTCGCCGCACCGGCTTGGGGCGGACGGCAGCCGGCGAGAGACGGAAGAACGGGCCCTCGTACTCCACCGGATCCGGCCCCCAGCAGGCCAGCAGCGCGGGCACGAAGTCGTCCATCCGCCGACCCCGGGTGCTCAGGTCGACGCCGACCGCCGCGTGCTCCTCGGCGCACCACCCCACCCCGAGCCCCACCACCAGCCGACCGCCGGAGAGCTGGTCGATGGTGGCCAGCCGCCCGGCCAGCTGCGCCGGGTAGTGGTACCCGCCGACCAGCACGCTCGACCCGATCAGGCAGCTCGTCGACCAGGCCGCGGCGGCCGCCATCAGCTCGGTGGCCGACCAGACGGTGCCGTACTGCTCGGGGATCGGCAGGTCCTGGCCGACGTACCCGACGGCCGGCTCCAGCGGGCGGAGGAAGTGGTCCTGCACCCACAGGCTGGTGAACCCCACCCGATCGGCCTCGACCACGAACTCGCGCAGCACGCCGGCGTCCAGGTGCGGCCCGATCTGCGGCAACGCCAGCCCTACCCCAGTCATGAATACCTCTCTCGAAGCAGGCGCTTGTTCAGCTTGCCGGTGGCCAGCCGGGGCACCTCGTCGACGAAGTCCACCGTGCGCGGCACCTTGATCCTCGACAGCCGTTCCCGGCAGTAGTCGATCAGTTCCTGTTCGGCGGCCGGGGCACGCAGCGCCACCACCGCCTTGACCTCCTCGCCCAGGTCGTCGTTCGGCACCCCGAGCACCGCGACGTCCGCCACGGCGGGGTGGTCGGCCAGCACGTTCTCCACCTCCTGCGGGTACACGTTCACCCCGCCGCTGATGATGGTGAACGCGGTGCGGTCGGTGAGGAACAGGTAGCCGTCCTCGTCGACGTAGCCGATGTCGCCGGTGGTGCTGGTCGAACCGTCCACCGAACGGCCGGCGGCGGTCTTGGCGTCGTCCGCCCAGTACACGAAGTTGGTGTTGCCGCGGAACCACACCTCGCCAGGCACCCCGGGCGGCAGCTCCGAGCCGTCCGAGGAGCGGATGAGCAGCTCACCCATGTACGGCCGGCCGACCGTGCCCGGGCGCTCCAGCCAGCTGGCCGAGTCGACCATCGTGCCGCCGATCGCCTCGGTGGCGCCGTAGTACTCGTGCACGATCGGCCCGACCCAGTCGATGAACCCCCGCTTCACCGACCGCGGGCAGGGCGCCGCGCCGTGCACCACCGCCTCCAGGGTGTCCAGCCGGGCGGCCTCACGGACGGACGACGGCAGCGCCAGCAGCCGGGACATCATGGTCGGCACCAGGATGGTGTTGGTGACCCCGTACTCGCCGATCAGCTCCACGAACCGGCCGGCGTCGAAGCGCTCCATGATCACGCATGCGCCGCCGAGGCGCAGCGTGATGGCCGTGGTCGACTGCGGGCCGGCGTGGTACAGCGGCCCCGGCTGCAGCAGCACCGACCCCGGCCGCAGCTTGTAGACCAGCCCGCCGACCTTCTCGTACACGGCCAGCGGGGTCTTCGGGTCGATCCCGGGCAGCGGCCGCACGATGCCCTTCGGCCGGCCGGTGGTACCCGACGAGTAGAGCATCGCGCTGCCCAGCCGCTCGTCCGGCACGTGGTCGGCGGGGAACGGCGCGACCGCCTCGTCGTAGCGTTCGAACCCCGGCGGCGGCTCGGAACCGTGGAAGAGCCACCGCTCCACCTTCGGGCACCGGGCCGGCAGCTGCGCCGCGACGGACCGCAGCGCCTCCCCGGTGACCACGACGCGGCTGCAGGAGTCGTTGACCACGTACGCGGCCTCGTCGGCGGTGAGGTGGAAGTCCAACGGCGTGTACTGCAGCCCGGTGCGCTCCCCGGCCCCGGACGCGACCAGCGCCTCCAGCGAGTTGGGCAGGAAGAACACCGCGTGGTCGCCCTCGACCAGACCCTGCGCCCGGAACAGCTGGGCCAGCCGGTTCGCTTCGGCGTCGAACTCGCCGAACGTCATGCGAGCGCCGCTGCCGGCCATCACGAACGCGACCCGGTCGGGGTCGCTCCGGGCTACCTCGGCGGCGTACATCAGCGGGCCCCGGACGTCACAGCGTCTCCCAGGACGGCAGCCCGTGCTTGCACACGGCCGCCCCGATCTGCCGCTGCATGATCTGGTCGGAGCCCTCGGTCATCCGGCTGATCCGGGTGAACCGCCAGCCGTCGGTCAGCCGGGTCTCGGTGGCGAACCCCATGCCGCCGTGGATTTGCATGGCCCGGTCGAACACCCGGTTGGCCGCGTTCGTACCCAGATACTTCACCAGCGCAGTCTCGGTGCGGACGTCCTGGCCGGCGTCGGCCCGGGTCGCGCAGTCGACGGTCGCGGTGTGCGCGGCGTAGAGGTCGGCGGCGGCGTCGGCCAGCAGCCCCTGGACCAGCTGGTGCGCCCCGATCGGCTGGCCGAACGTGTGCCGGGTGTTGGCGTACTCCACGCAGCGGTCGTAGGCCCAGAACGCCTCGCCCAGGCACCGGGCGGACAGCCACAGCCGGGTGGTGGTCAGCGTGGCGAACGCCACCCGCAACCCCTGGCCGACCTCGCCGATCCGCCAGGCGTCCGGCACCCGCACGTCGTCGAAGGACAGGATGCCCTCCCGGCCGCCGGGGTCGTTGAACAGCCGCACGGTGGAGGTCAGCGTGTACCCGGGGTGGTCGGTGGGGACGTAGAAGCAGGTGATCCCGCCGGTGTGCGCGTCCCGGGCCGCCGGGTCGGTGACCGCGAAGACGAACAGGAAGTCGGCGTCGTGCACCCAGGACGTCCACTGCTTGGTCCCGTTGATGATCCAATGGTCACCATCCCGACGGGCCGTCGTGCGCATGTTCCAGCTGTCGGTGCCGGCGTCCGGCTCGGACAGCGCGAAGGAGCTGCGGATCTCCCCGGCCAGCAGCTTCGGCGCCAGCTCCTCCCGCAACGACTCCTGGGCCTGCAGCCAGATCGGCCCGGGCCCGACGAACACGTCCGGGACGACGCCGGTGGCCAGGTGCTCGCGCGGCTCACCGGGCCCGTAGCGGCGGCCGATCGCCTCGGTGACCCGGACCATGAACCGCTTGCCCAGGCCCTCGCCGCCCAGCTCGACCGGGGTGAACAGGTTGTAGTAGCCCGCCGCCGCCGACTCGATGCGCACCCGCCGGCGGGCGTCCACGATCGCCTTGGCCTCGTGGCCGGACTCGTCGAAGTAGAGCCGGGAGTCCTCGAAGTAGGGCCGCAGCTCCTCCTGCAGCGGCACGATCGCCCGGTCGATGAAGGCGAACAGGCCCTCGAGAATCGCGTCCTCGTCCGAGCTGTTGGACGGGGCCAGGCTCATGCCTGCGCCACCCGGTAGCCGGGGATGATCCCGTCGGCCGCCCTGATCAGCGTCATCGGGTCGACCAGCACGTGCTGGGTGGCGACCGAGGCGTCCCGCATGCAGCGGCCCAGCGCGCTGTCACCCCGGATGCTGTAGCTGCCGCCCCAGCGGTGCGCGAAGGTGACCACCTCGGTGGCCACGCCCTGGATCCAGGTGACCGTCTGGGAGATCCGGGCGAGGTGCTCGGGGGTCACGGGCTCAGCGTCCTGGGCGGCATCGACCACGTGGTAGAGGTACTGCCGGGCGGCCTGCAGCGATGCCTCGGCCCGGGCGAACTCCAGCTTGAACGTCTCCGACTCGCCCACCGGCACCGCGTAGTTGGGCCGCATCTTGCCGCCGCAGATGGTGACCACCTCCTGCAGCGCCCGGGTGCCCAGGCCCAGGGCGTTGGCCGCGTGCGCCACCGAGCCGATGGAGATCGCGCCGATGGTGAAGATCGAGTCGGGGTGGGTCGGGGTGGTGGACAGGGTGTCGAAGGTGTGCCGCTCGGGCACGAACACCTCGTTCACCGCGTAGTCGTAGCTACCGGTGCCGACCAGGCCCCAGACCTCCCAGTTGCCCCGGAACTCGATCTCCTCCTTGGGCATGATGGCGATCTTGGCCTGGGGGTTGCCCGCCGCGTCCAGCTCGAGGCTGCCGTCCTCGTTCGCCACCAGGAAGCCGGCGCCGATCACCGTGGCGAAGTCCGACCCGCTGGCGAAGCTCCAGCCGGCGTCGAGCAGGTACCCGCCGTCCACCCGCCGCGCGGGGTGCCGGGGCAGCAGCTGACCGGCGATGATCGCCTTCCGGTCACCCAGGAAGTACTCCCGCGCGGTCTCCTGGTCGAGGAAGCCGGACATGACCACGGTGGAGAACCCGGTGGCCATGAACGCCCAGCCGGTGGAGCCGTCGGCCCGGGAGATCTCCTCGCCGACCCGGATCGCGTCGGTCATCCGCAGGCCCCCGCCGCCCAGGTCGGCCGGCACGGCGCACCAGAAGAGCTCGGCCTCGACCAGCGCGTCGACCACCTTCGGCGACACCCGGGCGTCGCGTTCGATGGCCGCGGCCTCGGCGGCGATCAGCGGGGCGAGCGCGCGGGCCCGTTCCAGGTAGTCCTCGGCGCTCGCCCGGTCGATCGGCGCCGCGTCGGCCGCGGGCATCACAGCGGTCATCGGTGACTCCTCTCACAAGCTGATGTCCCGCACTCTAGACACCGACGTCGATAATCGACAGAGGGAGATTCACTAACACAGTGTTCAGTCTGTATCGTCACATGCGTGGATCAGGACGGGACGATGGACGCCGTGGTGGTGGGGGCCGGGTTCGCCGGGTTGTACGCCCTGCACCGGCTGCGCGGGCTGGGTCTGCGGGCGGTGGTGCTCGAGGCGGGCGACGGGGTCGGTGGCACCTGGTTCTGGAACCGCTACCCGGGCGCCCGGTGTGACGTGGAGAGCCTGAACTACTCGTTCTCCTTCGACGAGGACCTGCAGCGCGACTGGGTGTGGACCGAGCGCTACTCCACCCAGGCGGAGATCCTGCGGTACCTGGAGCATGTCGCCGACCGCTTCGACCTGCGCCGGGACATCGAGCTGAACACCCGGGTGAGCGCGGCGACCCTGGACGAGGCGGCCGGCACCTGGACGGTCACCACCGACGCCGGGCGGGAGATCACCGCCCGGTACGTGGTGATGGCCACCGGCTGCCTGTCCGACTCCCGGGTCCCGGGCTTCCCCGGCCGGGACACCTTCGCCGGCCGCTCCTTCCACACCGCGAGCTGGCCGGACGACGTCGACCTCACCGGGCAGCGGGTCGGGGTGATCGGCACCGGCTCGACCGCGATCCAGCTGATCCCCCAGCTGGCCGCCCGGGCCGAACACCTGACCGTCTTCCAGCGCACCCCCGCCTACAGCATCCCCGCGCACAACCGCCCACTCGGCGCGGAGCAGGACGCGGTCAAGGCCGAGTACGCCGCGTTCCGGGCCCGGGCGCTGACCGCCGCGCTCGGGATCGCCTCGTTGCCCGGCGGGACGGGCAAGTTGTCGGCGCTGGAGGTATCCCCGGAGACCCGGCGGGCGGAGTTCCAGCGCCGCTGGGAGCACGGCGGGATCGCCCTGGCCGGGGCGTTCCACGACCTGATGTCCAACCCGGACGCCAACCACGAGGTGGCCGAGTTCGTCCGGGGCAAGATCGCCGGGACGGTGCGCGACCCGTCGGTGGCGGAACGGCTGACCCCGCGCTACCCGTTCGGCACCAAGCGCCCGTGCATCGACATCGACTACTGGGAGACCTACAACCGGCCGAACGTGGAGCTGGTCAGCCTGCTCGACGACCCCCTGGTGGAGATCACCCCGGACGGGGTGCGCACCGCGCGGGCGCACCACCGGCTGGACGCGCTGGTGTACGCCACTGGGTTCGACGCCTTCACCGGGGCGCTGTCCCGGATCCGGATCGCCGGGCGGTCCGGGCGCACCCTGGCCGAGCACTGGGCGGACGGCCCGGGCGCGTTCGTCGGGGTCGGCCTGGCCGGGTTCCCCAACCTGTTCCTGGTCACCGGCCCGGGCAGCCCGTCGGTGCTGAGCAACATGATCGTGTCCATCGAGCAGCACGTGGACTGGATCGCCGACCTGGTCGAGCACACCGAGAAGCACGGGCACGACCTGGTCGAGCCGACCGCCGACGCCGAGCGGGACTGGATGGCGCACGTCGACCAGATGGCCGGCCGCACCCTCTACCAGGGCGCGCAGTCCTGGTTCACCGGGGCGAACGTGCCGGGCAAGCCGCTGCGGATGCTGGCCTACGTCGGCGGGGTGCCGTACTTCCGCAAGCGTTGCGCGGCGATCCGCGACGGCGGGTACCAGGAGCTGCGGTTCTCGTCGGCGGGTTAGCTCAGCGGCCCGCTACCCGAGCAGCTCGCGCAGGTGGGCGACCGGCCAGCGGCGGTCGAAGAGGGTCGGGTCGCCGGGGTCCTCGGCGCGCAGCGCGGTGATCAGCCGGACGTAGTCCGGGACGTCCAGGCCGCGGACGAGGTCGAGCAGCGCGGCGGCCTCACCGGTGACGGGCTCGACCGGCGCCACCAGCCGGTCGTAGACGCCGACCACCTGCTGGATCATCGCCAGGTGCCGCGCGCCCGGGTCGACCGACGGGAAGTTCGTCGCGGCGAAGTCCTCGGTGAACACGACCGGCTCGACGGCCAGCGCGTCCGCGCCGTAGCGCTGGGCCAGGTGGATGAGCAGCTCGACGTCGAAGGTCTCGTCGAACGAGGACATGGCACCGAGGACGGGCGCGAGGGCCGCCGCGTCGAACGCCTTGAAGCCGGCCTGCGTGTCCAGGACGTGGGCCAGCGACGGGATCAGCGCGGCGCGGACGGCGTGCCGGAAGAGCACGATCACCTTGTCCGGCTTGCCCCCGGTGCTCTCCGGCTCGCGGACCGGGCCGTCGGCCTTGACCAGCACCGCGCCGGGCATCCCGTAGCGCTGGCCGAGCGCGGCGACCGCATTGCCGAGCACGGGGGTGGCGAGCAGCCCGACCTGCGCGAGGTTGGAGGAGAGGTCGGCGTCGGTGTAGGTGACGACGTGGCGTCCGGACGGCTCGGCCCGGACGGCGTGGGCCAGGCCGGCCAGGATCGACCCGCCCTTGCGGGACTGCGTGGGCGAGGTCAGGGCGTCGAAGGCCGGGCCGATCGGCGGGCCGCCGGCCAGCACGTCGGCCAGGCGCAGCACGGTCATCGAGCGGTGCCCGGACGCGGGGTGGCCCTCGGCGGCGACCACCGCCGCCATCGCCTCGGCGCTCGACGGCTCGTCCGGGCAGCCGTCGTCCACCGCGACCACGCTCCAGGTCGCCGTGGTCCCCTCGGTCAGCCAGTCCAGCTGGCGGGCCTTGACCCGGACGAGGTCCTCACCGTGCGGGTGCTCCGCGCGGGTGGCGATCCGCCCCGTCTCGCCGTACATCGCCCACACGACGCTGAGGTGCACGGGCTCGGTGACCGCCAGCAGCCGCGCGCGGGAGCGGCCCGCCGCCTCGGCCTCCACCGCGACCGACGGACCGTGCGCGCGGGCGAGCTCGGCCGCCGTCGCCGTCCCGGCGGCGAGCGCGCCGGCGCCGTCGAGCACGGCCTGGTTCTGGGTCGGGTCGGTCAGGTCACGGGCAGGCGTCGACACGACGCAGGAGCATGCCAGCCCGCCGCCGCCGGCCTCCCGCGGGTCGTGAGCGGCTAGGAGCCGGCGCAGCTCGGGCAACATGAGCTTCGCCCTGCCGTTCGGGCGCTTGCGGATCACAATCGCGGGGGAAACCGGACCGGGAGGTGACCGTGGCCCGATCGACGCCGCCGCCGATCCCCGGCCCGCGCCCGGCCGGGTTCGTGTCGGTGCTGGCGGCCGCCGTCGGGGCGATGGTGGGCTCGGCGCTCCGCCAGGCCGGCGAGATGGTCGAGCTGCTGGTCGAGGTGCTGGTCAGCGCGGTCCGCCGCCCCGTCGGGTACTGGGGCGACGTGCGGGTGGGCATGGTGGAGACCCTCGCCTCGTGCTGGATCACCATGGTCATCGCCACCGGGGTGTTCGGCTTCACCGTCGGCATCAACGGCTCCCAGGGGTACCTCTCCATGGGCGTGCCGGAGCGGATGGGGTCGTTCTTCCTGGCCACCGGGGTGCGGGAGTTCTGCCCGTGGATCAACGCCATCGTGGTGGCCGGGGCCGCCGGCACCATGCTGACCGCCGACCTCGGCACCCGGCGGATCCGCCAGGAGTTCGACGCCATGGAGGTGATGGAGGTCGACCCGGTGCGCGACGTGGTGCTGCCCCGGGTGGTCGCGCTGACCCTGACGACCCCGCTACTGAGCGTCTTCGCGCTGCTCACCGGCCTGCTCGGGGGTCTGGGCGCGGCGGTGGCCACCGGGGCGGCGCCGGGGGCGTTCTGGAACAGCTTCTGGGCCAACGCCTCCCCCATCGACATCGCCGTGGGCGTGCTCAAGTCGGTGGCGTTCGGCCTGACCATCGGCGTGGTGTGCGGCTACAAGGGCTACCGGGTCCCGGAGGGCGGCCCGGGGGCGGTGGGGCGCGCGGTCAACCAGAGCGTGGTGATCGCGCTGGCCGTCATCTGGATCACCAACCTGGTGGTCTCGACGCTGGTGCTGGGTGTGTTCCCGCAGATGACCGACGCGCGCTGACCAGCTTTACGCGGGCGAGCACAACATCAGCCGCAGCACCGACTCCAGCCCGGTCGGGTTGGCCGGCTCGCCGGTGATGAACGGCCGCCAGATGAACGCCATGGACACCTGCACGACGGCGTAGGCCACCGCGTCCACGTCGGCCCCGGGGTCGGCGTGGAAGACCAGCCGGCCGGCGTCGATCTCCTGACCCAGCAGGTCACGGACGTAGGCCACCAGCCTGGGCTCCACCCGCCCGGAGGCCGAGGTGTTGATCCGCATGGCCAGCAGGCCCTCGCGCTCGACGAACACCTGGTGGCCCCGGTGGCCGGCGGCCGCCTCGACCAGCCCGCGCAGGGCGACGATCACCCGCTCCCCGCCGACCGCGGTGGATCGCGCCTCGATCCGGTCCAGGGTGCGGCGGATCAGGTCCCAGGTGACCTCGCCCAGCAGGTCCTCCCGGGTGCCGACCCAGCGGTTCAGCGTCACCCGGCTGACCCCGAGCTCGGCGGCCAGCGACCCCATGTCGATCCGCCGGCCGTCGTGGTAGGCGGCGCGGGCGGCGTCCAGGGCGTCCAGCGCGGTGGGCCGGACCGGCTCGAGCCCGGCCAGCTGCCGCTCCAGCACCGTCCGCGGCTCGCTCATCGGCCCGTGTAGTGGCCGGGGCGGCGTTCCTTCATCGCGGCGGTGCCCTCCATCAGGTCGTCGGTCTGCACGGCGATGATGGAGTGCAGGATGGACAGGTCGACCACTTCGCCGGCCCGCTGCTGCATGACCCGGTTCAGCGAGCGTTTGGTGCCCTGCACGGCCACCGGGGGCAGCGCGGCGATCCGCTCCGCCAGCACCCGGGCGGCCGGTTCGACGTCGTCCGGGCTGTCGACCAGGTCGGTGACCAGGCCCCACATCCAGGCGTCCTCGGCGATGATCGGGTCGCCGGTCAGCAGGTGCCGCTTGGCCCGGATCATCCCGGTGGCGGTCGGCCACACCACGCAGCCACCGTCGCCGGCGGCCAGCCCGACCACCACGTGCGGGTCGGCGATCCGGGCGCCCCGGGCGGCCACCACGGCGTCGCAGCCGAGCACCACGGTGGCGCCCAGCCCGATCACGTCACCCTGCACGGCGGCGATCACCGGGTAGTTGATGTCCAGCAGGTTGGCCACGATCTGCCGGCCCTCGTCCATGGTCTGCAGGGCGAACTTCAGGTCGTCGTGCATCCGGCGCATCAGCTCGAAGTCGCCGCCGGCGGAGAACACCTTGCCGGTACTCGCCAGCACCAGACAGCGGATGTCCTGGCGGGCCTTGAGCGCGCCGAGGACCAGGGCGAACTCGCGGTGCAGGTCGGCGTCGAAGCGGTTGAGCACCTCGGGCCGGTTGAGCCGCAGCGTGGCCACGGTCCCGTCCAGCTCGAAGGTCATCATCTTCTGGGCCTCGGCCGAAAGAGGGCTGTCAGACGGCATTGAACTGCACCAGCTCGAAGGTCAGGTCACCGGCGGTGACGGTGGCGCAGGACAGGGCGACCCTCGGGTTGACGTCGAACGTCTTGACCTCGCTGGTGAGGTAGCCGCGCTCGCGCGATCGGGCCAACCGGTCGTCGAGGTCGGTCACCGCGAAGGTGATGAACGCGGTGCCGGGGCCGACCCGGCCGCGCATCTCCTCCGGCGCCCGGACCACCTCCACCAGCCCCTTCGACCCCTTGCCGATCATCTCGGCGGTGGCGCCGGGGTTGGGTCGGGGCCAGGCCAGGAAGTCCCCGGTGACGTCCTCGGGCACGATCATCGAGTCCATCACCGGCATGCCGAGCACGTCGCCGAGGAACCCGACGACCTCGTCCCCGGCGAAGGTCACGCATGAGACGTGATGGGCGGCGTCGACCATGGTTTCTCCGTTTCCGCTGGGGATCGGACCTTCACTTCGCGGGGCAGGCCGAGCACGCGCTCGGCCAGCATGTTGCGCTGGATCTGGCTGGTGCCGCCGCCGATGGTCCAGCCCCGGGCGGCCAGCAGCAGCCCGCCCAGCGGAGTCGACGGGTCGAGCGCGGCCCAGCCGGCGAGGTCGGCGGCCAGCTCGAAGATGCGCTGGTTGAGCAGCCCCCAGCGCAGCCGCTGGATCAGCGAGCTGGCGGGCGCGGCGAGCCCGTCCTCGGCCTGCGCCAGGCCCCGGTAGCCGGCCAGCACCATGGTCTGGGCCTGGCTCCACAGCCGGACGGCCTCGTCCCGACCGGACCCGGTGGCGCCGGTGCGGCCGGCCACCTCCAGCAGCGCGGCGGCGGCGGCCAGGGTGGTCGCGTAGCGGGGCAGGATGGCCGTGGTCCGCTCGTGGGTCAGGGTCCCCGAGGCCACCGACCAGCCGTGGTCGAGCTCCCCGACCAGGGCGTCGGCCGGCAGCCGCACGCCGTCCAGGAACACCTCGCTGAAGTGGCTGTCCCCGGTGACCTGGCGGATGCCCCGGGCGGTGACGCCTTCAGCGCGCAGGTCGATCAGGAAGCAGCTCAGGCCGCCGAACCCGGGCTGGCCGGTGCGGGCCAGCAGCAGCCCCCGGTCGCCCTCGGTGCCCCAGGAGGTCCACACCTTCTGGCCGTTAACGATCCAGCCACCGTCGTCGTGCGGCACGGCTCGAGTCGAGATCGCGCCCAGGTCGGAGCCGGCGTCGGGCTCGCTGAACAGCTGGCACCAGATCTCCTCGGCGGACAGGATCCCGGCCAGGTGCCCCTGCTGCGCGGGCGTGCCGTGCGCGATCAGCGTGGGCCCGACCATGCCCAGGCCGATCACGTTGACCGGGTCCGGCGCCCCGACCCGGGCGCATTCGAGCAGGTAGACGGCGTACTCCCGGACCGAGACGCCGCGCCCGCCGTACTCCCTCGGCCAGTGCGGCCCGGCCCAACCGCCGGAGTGCAGCACCCGCTGCCACGCCCGGCGCAGCTCGAACTGCTCGCCGGAGGCCCCGGTGGGGTCACGCAGCGCGGGTACCCGGAACTCGTCGGTGAGGTGCTCGGCCAGCCAGGACCGCAGCTCGTCGCGCAGGGCGCGGGCGGCGTCGGTGGTGGCCAGGTCGATCTCGATCCCGGGAGCCCGCACTACCGCGCCCGGGACTCGTGGAAGCGCTGGTAGTCGTCCCGCTGGACGATGTGCCGCTGGATCTCGTCGGTGCCGCCGCCGAACCGCAGCACCCGCACGTCGCGGAACATGGCCTCCACCGCGGTGCCCTGCTCGTAGCCGTGCCCGCCCATGATCTGCATGGCCTGGTCACACACCCAGAAGCCCTTCTCCGGGCAGTACAGCTTGGCGATCGAGGCCTCCTCGTTGCAGATCCGGGAGGCCGCCTCGGCGCCGTGTTCGGCCAGCGCCTGGTCGTAGTAGCGGGCCGCGCGCAGCACCAGCAGCCGGCCGGCGTCCAGGGTGGCCCGCATGTCGGCCAGCCGGTGGTTGATCGCCTGGAACTTGCGGATCGGCCGGCCGGAGGCGTGCCGGACGTCGGCGTAGGCGCGGGCCTCCTCGAACGCCCGGGTGGCGTTGCCCAGGGCCCGGGCGGCGATGTCGATCCGCTCGGCGGCCAGCAGGAACTCCAGCATCCGCAGACCCTCACCGGCCTGGCCGAGCAGGTGCTCCGGGCCGAGGCGGACGTCGTTCAGGTACACGTAGGAGTGCGACAGGCCCTTGACGCCCATGGTCTGCGCGGCGTGCGAGACGTCCACCCCGGGGTGGTCGGTGGGGATGATGAAGCCGGAGAGGCGCTGGTGCGGGGCGGCGTCGGGGTTGGTGGTGACGTAGCAGAGGATGAAGTTCGACTCGGACGCCCCGGAGATGAACTTCTTCGCCCCGTTGAGCACCCACCCCTCGCCGTCGCGCACGGCGGTGGTCTTCATCGCGGCCAGGTCGGACCCGGACTGCGGCTCGGTCATCGCCACCGCGGTGGTGTACTCGCCGGTCATCAGCGGCCGCAGCCACTGGTCGATCTGGTCGGCGGTGCCGAACTCCTTCGCAGGGCCCATTCCTCCGGGGTCTCGAAGCACTCGAACCAGGTGTGCGGCTCGTCCACCCGCGCGTACGTCATCGAGTCCGCCATACCGGCAGACGCTAGTGTTACAGATTGCCGAGATGCAACAGAGTCAGCCGCCCGGGCAGGTGCGCGGGGTGCCGGCGCCGCAGAGGCCGTTGTTCAGGTAGCTGTTGTCCACCATCACCGCGTGCCACTTCGCGTCCGGCCAGACCAGGGTGGTCAGCGCCATCGGCAGGTGGTAGCCCAGGCCGATGATCAGCTGCACCCCCGTGAGCACGGCCAGGAACCGCATCACCAGCAGCTTCGGTGAGGTGGCCGCGCCGACCCGCTCCGCGCCCCGCTCGACCAGGGTCTGGCCGCGGTCGTTGCGGAAGAACCGCAGCGAGCTCAGCCCGGTGAACAGCACCCCGAACAGCAGGATGTTGCGCAGCGGGTTGTGGCTGTACTCGCTGTCCAGGAACTCGAACGACCAGCCGGTCTCCAGGTAGAGGCCCAGCCGCATGAAGATCTGCCCCTCCAGGATCACGCTGACCACGGCCATCGAGACGAAGCAGATGGCCATCAACCCGACTTTCGGCAGCCGCGGCCAGCGGTAGGACGCCCGGCGCATGATCGCGCAGCCGAGCACCGGCAGGGCGACGAAGACGATGCCGTAGAGCAGCGGGAAGAACAGGATCGGCCAGGCGATGTTCTCCCCCGGCGCGTGGTAGGCCTGCCAGCCGGGCAGCCCGGTGGCCGGGTTGCCCATGTTCAGCAGGTAGGAGTTGTAGGTGAACCAGTTGTGGAAGTACGCGCTGGAGGCGTCGTAGACCGACGTGCAGATCGAGGCCAGGCAGAGCAGCCCGTCGAAGCCGACCGTCCGCTCCCGGCGCCACGGCCGCACCACCAGCCGGTGGATCAGCACCACGGCGATCACCACGAACAACGCCTGGGCGACGATCGCGCCGACCTTCATCCAGGTCGGCACCGGGGTGGGCCCCAGGCGCACCGGGGTGAACTCCGGACCGGTGACCCACTTGAGCACGATGTAGAGCTCGAACACGGCCAGCGCGGCGCCCAGCCCGGCGGCGATCTCCAGCCCGGTCCGGCGACGGCGGCCGGACGTCGTCCGCGCGGCGGTCTCGGTGTCTCTGACGGTCATGACCCACGCCCCTCAACCGAACGGTTGAACCATTCAGGACAGTGAAACGCAGGTTTCACCCCTGGGTCAACAGTCAGTTCCAACCGTACGGTCAGACGTTCGGGTCGGCTCGGCCGATGCGGCGGGACCGGAGCGTTCGCAGGCACGCACCCCACTCGGGCGCCGTCGATGTCGACCTTGAGCGTCGTCCCGTTCGTGAACGGGCCCGTACTGCTGCTACTCATCAGTAGAACAGCGGTAGCGGCCCGTTGATCAAGAAGTGCGGCACCGTGCCCGCCGCGGCCGAAAACGCTGGACCTGGCCGCGCCACGCTGGTAACGATCATCCGGTGAACCTCCGATCGTTCGCCTCGGCCACCGTCCCAGCGCGCGTCGCCGGCCTCGCCGGACTGGTGGCCGGTCGCGCCACGCTGCTCGCCGGCCTCGGGGCGCTGCTGGCCGGCCGTGCCGCGCTGCTCGCCGGCTCCGCCGCGCTGCTGGCCGGCTGCGCCCAGGGGGGCGCACAGCCGGACGCGGGGCCCGAGCTGGCCCGGGTGGTCGGCCTGGCCGCCGACCGGCTGGCCACCGCCGACGCGGTGGCGGCGGCGAAGTGGACCACCGGCGGCGCCATCTCCGACCCGGCCCGGGAGACCGTGGTGCTGGATGCCGCCACCGCTGGGGCCACCGCCCGGGGCCTGGACGCCCGGGACACCACGACGGTGTTCCGCGACCAGATCGAGGCCAGCAAGGCGGTGCAGTACGGGTTGTTCTCCGACTGGTCGGCCGACCCCGGGCACGCCCCGGCCAGCGCACCCGACCTGGGCGGGGTACGGCCGGTGCTCGACCGGATCACCCCGGAGCTGCTGGACGGGCTGCGCGCGGCCGCCGCGCCGCGCACCGGCCCCGGCTGCCCCGCCGACCTGCGCCGGGCGGTGGAGCGGACCGCCCGCGACCGGGGGCTCGACGCGCTGCACCGGGAGGGCCTGGACCGCGCGGTCCGCTCGCTCTGCCACTGACCGTCGCGGTCAGGCCCTTCCGCGCAGCCTCGACCACCAGGACGGTTTCGGGGCCGCGGGGGCGACCTCGGGCCTCGGGATGGGCGTCGGGCGGGCGGCCCGCCAGCGGTCGACCACCTCGTCGGCGCGGGCCAGCCGGAGCACCACCGGCGGCCCGGCCGGCGCCACCCGGGCCCGTTTGATCTGCGTGTTCAGCTGCGCGACGTGCTCGCGGACGGCCTGCTCGGTGGGCAGCCCGGCCACGGTCTCGTCCAGCCGGTCGAGCTGTTTGCGCAGCTGCAGACCCTCGGGCAGCAGATCGTCACCGGTCACCCCCTCGCGGCGCAGGTAGCCGCGCACCCACCACAGCTCGTCATCGTCGTTGAGGCCGGGCAGCGGCTTGCCCTTGCCGGGCAGGTCGTCGAACTCGCCGCGTTCCTGGGCCTCCCGGATCGCCCGCTCCACCGCCGACTCGTACCGCTCCACACCCCCAGTATCCGGATTCAGAAGAGGTAGCGGTGGACGGCGAGCATGGCGTCCGGGTCGGCGGGCTCGGGGCGTTCGCAGGCGCACAGGGCGGCGTGCACCGCGTCGACGTCGAGGTCCGCGCCGATCACCTCCAGCCCGGTCCGCCTCGGCGCGCCCTTCGGCCAGGGGGCCCGGTCGAAGCGCAGGTAGCGGCCCACCGCGTGCAACCCGAACCGCTGCCGGTGTCCGGTCACCCCGAAGTGCACGAACCCCTTGACCCGGTACAGCCCGGGCGGCCGCTCGTCGAGGAACGTCACCAGCCGGCGCGGGTCGATCGGCCGGTCGGTCTCGAACGAGACGGCCTGGTAGGACGCGTGCAGGTGACCCGAATGATCATCAGAAGCACAGGAGGCGAGCAGCAGCTGACGGCCGGGCACGACGGTGAGGTCGAACAGCAGCGCCGGATCCACCGCTCCGTGCACGGCAGCCACGATCGGCGCCCGGTCGTTGGCCGCCCGGCACAGCCCGGTCACCCGCTCCAGGGTCACGGAGTCCACCCGGTCGGCCTTGTTCAGCACGACCAGGTCGGCCAGCCCGACGTGCCGGTCCAGCTCGGGGTGCCGGGCGCGGGCGGCCTCGAACTCGGCCGCGTCCACCACCTCGACCAGGCCGCCGAACACCGTCCCGGGCTGGCGGGCGGTCAGCACCAGCTGGACCAGCGCGCCCGGCTCGGCGATCCCGCTGGCCTCGATGACGATCACGTCGATGTCCGCGCCCGGCCGGGCGAGCTGCTCGAGCAGCGGCCCCACCCCGTCGGAGTCGGCGACGCAGCACAGGCAGCCGCCGCCCACCGGCACCACCCCGGTGGCCCGACCGCCGATCAGCATGGCGTCCACCCCGACGCTGCCGAAGTCGTTGACGATCACCCCGACCCGCATCCCGCTGCGTCCGAGCAGGTGGTTGAGCAGGGTGGTCTTGCCGGAGCCCAGGAACCCGGCCAGCACCAGCACCGGGATCGAGCGACGGGCCACTAGCTGTAGTGCGCCCGGGCCGGCTCGGAGAGCGCGTGGTCGATCCGCACCCGCATGGACGGGTGGATCGCCAGCGCGCCGAGCTGGGAGGGCTCGACCCACGCCGCCGCGCTGACCTCCACCCCGTCCGGGCGCGGGGTGCCGGGCCGGGCCGTCGCGTGGAAGCACACCGCCATCTGCTGGCGCACCTCCCCCGAGGTCGGGTACCGCACGACGTAGGCCGGGTCGCTGTACACCCCGGCCAGCCCGGTGATCACGACGTCCATCCCGGCCTCCTCGGCCGTCTCCCGGACCGCCGCCGTCACCGCGCTCTCGCCCAGGTCGATCCGGCCGCCGGGCAGCTCCCAGTTCCCGCTGTCACAGCGGCGGACCAGCAGCAACCGGCCGGACCCGTCCCGGACGACCGCGAACGCCGTCGGAGCCAGCGAGTTGGCCCGGGGGGCTTCGGGGTCCTGGTAGTACTCCTGGCGTCGGCCATGAAACCGGTCGGTGACGGCCTGGGCCGGCGTCGAGCAGTTCACCCTTACCCCTCTGTTGGAGTCGGTGTCGCGAAGAGCTTACGAGGGGCCGGATGCGGCGCCGGGCTCAGTGCGGCGACACGACCTCGACCTGCGGGGCCAGGAACAACGCCGGCAACGGCAGCCCCGGCGACCGGGTCGTGTGGTCGGTCTGATGCCGCTGCCCGTCCCGGCTGGTGCGGCGGTAGCCCTTGTCGTCGGCCGCCCGATCGGGCCCGACCCAGCCGCAGGAGCAGCGGGCGGTGTAGGCGGTGAAGGTCGCCTCCGCGCACCGTCGTACGTCGGTCCAGTGATCGCTCCGGAGTCCGTCACGGTAGCGCCCCGCCACATAGGGGACATGGTTGTCAGCCAAGTTCCCGGTCCTCACTTGCCCCGCCGGATGAATAGTTCGCCAACAGTCTTGGTCACCCACATGGCGGATGGGAGTATCCCACGTTGATGATCACCGGTTCGTGGCGGCCAGCGGGCCCGTGACGTCGCCGGACGGTCCACAGCTGATCCACATCATCTGACCAGGGCCGATACCGGGGCTTGCGCGGCGACTTAAGCTGCCATCGTGACCACCGGAGACGGCATGTCCCCCCTACAGCCGCCGACGGTGACCGGGTTGCAGCCCGCCTCGGGGCCGCCGGGCACCCTGGTGACCATCTACGGCTCCGGGTTCACCGGCGCGTACAGCGTCCAGTTCGGGTACGCCGCCGTGGGCCCGATCGTCGGCGCGGACAACCTGATCACGGTCTCCGCGCCGCCCGGGGAGGGCACCGTGTCGGTCTCGGTCACCACCCCCGGCGGGACCTCCTTCGGGACCGCGCAGTTCACCTACACCGGCTGAGCCGCCTCGGGCCGAACGGGGGCCGCCTCCACGCGCCGGCTCGCGCGCAGCATGAGCACGGTCATGGTGGTCATGAACACGAAGAACGACACCGCCAGCAGCCAGAACGAGATGATCCCGTTCCAGGCGATCGGGCCGTCGGTGACGAACACGCACAGGCTGCCGCAGGCCACGCCGGCGGCGGTCCACAGGTTGAGGTAGGCCGACCAGCGCGGCAGTAGCGGTTCGGCGGAACGGTCGGTGAGCACCACCGCGGCGATGATCACCATCTGCGCGATCGCGGTGCCGACGATGCCGATGTAGGGCAGCCAGCCCAGGTCGTTCAGGGTCTGCACGATCTCCGGGCTGCGCGGCGCCCGGTAGGCGGCGGTCTGCCAGACCAGCTGCGGGAACAGGAACTCCAGCAGCAGGCAGGACCCGGCGATGGTCTGCGCGGTGACCAGCGGCGACCCGGGGGCGATGCGCCGCAGCTGGTGGCTGAGCGCGGCGACGAAGAAGGCCAGCAGCGGGGCGGCTGCGGTCAGGATCAGCACTCCGATCCGGATCCGCGTCCGGTCCTCGGCGTACATGGCGGCCACCGCGCCGGCGTCCATCCCCGGCGCCGGCGGAGGCAGCCACCCGGCGACGAGCAGCCCGATCAGGAACGCCGGCATGAAGCTCACGCCCACCCAGGCGCACAGCCGCTGGTGCCGCTCGGCCGGCCGCGGTGAGACCGTCGCGGTCATGCGCCGTCCCGGGTGTACTCGGCGAGGATCGGCCCGGCCGCCTCGACCAGGGTCATCGGCTCGACCAGCATGTGCGTCGCCCCCACCGAGATGTCCCGCAGGCAGCGGCCGAGCACGCTGGGATTGCGGATCGACACGCTGCCACCCCAGTTGTAGGCCCAGGTCACCACGTCAAGCGCGACGCCCTGCACCCAGGTGACGGCCTGCCGCAGCCGGGCCCGCTGCACGTCGGACACCCCGTCGGCCGCGGCCTGGGCCTCCGCCTCGGTGTACACGTCGTAGACGTAGCCGCGGGCGGCCCGCAGCAGCGCCTCGCGGGTGGCGAACTCGCGGCGGAACATGTCGTTGTCGCCGATCACCGACGGGTAGCCGGGCCGGGTCTTCACCGAGGCGATCCGGGCGACCTCCTCGAGCGCGCGCTGGGCGATGCCCAGCGCGACCGGCCCGTGCCCACCGACGCCGATGCCGAGCAGACCGAGCGCGTACACCGCCTCGGTACGGACCGGGGTGGTGGAGAAGGTGTCCATGGTGCGGGCCTCGGGCACGAACAGGTCGGTCACCGAGTAGTCGTCGCTGCCGGTGGCCACCATGCCCATCACGTTCCAGCCGCCGAGGAACTCCACCTCGTCGCGGGGCACGAACGCCACCCGGCAGACCGGTCCGCCCTCGGCCGAGGTCTCCGGGCTGCCGGCGTCGTCGTGCACCACGAACCCGGCGCCGATCCAGGACGCGTGGCCGGACCCGCTGGCGAACCCGTAGCGGCCGGTCACCCGGTACCCGCCCTCGACCCGCACCCCCTTTCCGGTCGGCAGGATCATCCCGGCGGTGATGCCCTTGTCCGGGCCGGCGAACAGCTCCCGGGCGCCGGCGTCGCCGAGGTAGCCGGCGGCGATGCCGGTGCTGTAGGCGTTGGCCATCACCGCCCAGCCGGTCGAGCCGTCGGCCCGGGCCAGCTCCTCGATCACCTTGAGCGACTCGACGATGCCCAGGCCCCCGCCGCCCCATTCACGGGGCACCAGCATCCAGAAGATCCCCTGCTCGCGCAGGGCGGCGACGACGGCCGGGGAGACCGCGCGGGCGTCCTCCATACCGTCGGCCTCGGCGTTGATCAGCGGGGCGATCTCCCGGGCCCGGGAGACGAAGTCGGCGTCGATCTCCGGCCGGTCGAGGGTCTGGGTCACGGTCGTCTCCTCCGTCAGAGCTTCTGCAGGGATCCGGCGTCGACCGGCAGGGTGCTGCCGGTGATGTAGCGGGCCTCGTCCGAGGCCAGCCAGGCGACGGCGTTGGAGACGTCCCGGGCCTCGATCCACGGCACCGGCAGCACGTTCATCGCGCCGAGCAGCGCCTCGCGGAAGTCCTCCCGGGTCGGCGTCTCCAGGTCCGGCCGGAACAGCCGGTACATCTCGACGTGGTCGATCATGTCGGTCATCACCGAGGTGGGCTGGATGGCGTTGGTCCGGATGTTGTACTGGCCCAGCTCGTTGCACAGGTTGCGGGCCAGCCCGACCACGCCGTGCTTGGCCGCCACGTAGTGCGCGAAGTTCGGGAAGCCCTGGGTGCCGCCGGTGGAGCTGATCAGGATGATCGAGCCGCCCTGGCCCTGCTCGATCAGCACCGGGATCGCCGCGCGCACGGTCTTCCACACCCCGGAGAGGTTGATCTCGATCATCTCGTCCCACTGCTGCTCGGTGAGCTCGTGCACCGGGGCGCTGGAGAAGATGCCGGCGTTGGCCACCACGATGTCCAGCCGGCCCAGCTCGGCGACCCCGTCGGCGACGGCGGCCTCCAGCGCGGCCAGGCTGCGCACGTCGGCCTCCCGGGCGACGATCCGCCGGTCGAGCTTCTCCACCTCGGCGACGGTCTCGGCCAGGTCCTCCCGGGTGGCGCCCCGGTAGGTCACGGTCGGCAGCTGCGCGCAGAGGTCGACGGCGATGATGTCCGCGCCGTCCTCGGCCAGGCGGATCGCGTGCGAGCGCCCCTGTCCCCGGGCCGCCCCGGTGACCAGTGCGACCTTGCCGTCCAGCTTGCCCATCCGTGCCTCGCCTTCGAGCCCTCTGCGTCGAGTTCGCCCTACCGTGGCGTGGCCGGCGGGACCGCGCAAGGCAGAGCGGTACGACCATTCGGCCGGGGTGACACTCCGCTAGGCCGCCGTCCAGCCGGTCCAGCTCAGCGGGGTGATCACCAGTACCGGGCCGGCCAGCTCCGCGTCCGCGTACGGCGGGTACTTGGCCCGCAGCGCGGCCACGGCGGCGGCCCGTTCCGGTCCGGCCGAGAGGACGGACGCCGTGCCGTCCACCCGCACCCACCACAACCGCGACCAGTCGTCGGCGTAGTGGTCGGCGATCAGGGCCACCCGGGGATCGCGTTCGACGTCGGCCAGCCGGGCCAGCCGGGTGGTGCGCTTGGCCTTGACCTCGTCCACCACCGAGCAGATCACCCCGTCCACCAGCGCGAAGGTGATCGGCACCAGCCGGGGGGTGCCGTCCGGGCGCAGGGTGGCCAGCCGGGCGACCGGGGCGGCGGCGAACCGTCGCTCCCGCTCGGGACCCTCCAGGCGCGGCATCCGGTCCACCGTAACCCGATCGGATGGCCGACCGGGAACAAGTCACCACCCACTTGTGTACCGTCGCGCCCCACGACCCGACCGGTCCGCGATGTGCTGCTTGGATGGTGCGACACGAAATTTGGACAGTTGTCCAAAGAAATGCCACGGCGAGGAGGCCGCACCACATGAAGCTCGCTCTCTACCTGCCGAACTTCCGCGACAAGGTGACCGTCAAGGAGCTCGAGGACCTCACCGCGCTGGCCGAGGACCTCGACTTCGACTCGGTGTGGACGCTGGACCGGGTGATCGTCCCCGAGGCGTCGGACCGGGGGGAGATGCAGTTCCCGTTCGGCATGATGCAGGAGATGCCCAAGCAGCTGCCGGTGTCCTCGCGGGGTGAGTTCCTGCAGGGCATGCCGCTGATCCCCTGGCTGGCCGCGAAGACCAGCAAGGTGCGGATCGGCATGAGCATCATCGACACGCCCTACCGGGCCCCGGGCGTGCTGGCCGCCGAGCTGGCCACCATCGACCACCTCTCGAACGGCCGGCTCAACGTGGCCGTCGGCGCCGGGTGGATGCCCGAGGAGTTCGCCGCCTGCAGCGCCACGCACATCTTCCCGAAGCGGCACAAGCACGTGCGGGAGACCATCGAGATCATGCAGGGCATCTGGACCAACGACGTCTTCGAGTACCACGGCGAGTTCGCCGACTTCGAGCCGTCCGGGTTCGGCGCCAAGCCGGTGCAGCAGCCGCACCCGCCGATCTTCTTCTCCGGGCTGAAGGACGCCAAGCGGGCGGCGCGGCGGGTGGCCAAGTACGGCCTGGCCGGCTGGATCGGCATCCAGGACTCCCCGGACGAGCTGGCCCTGTGGCGCGCCGAGATCGAGCGCGAGCTCGGTGAGATCGACACCGACCGCACGATCGACGACCTCGAGATCAGCAGCATGCTGTGGTTCGTGATCACCGACGTGGACGTCCCGCAGGACCCGGCGGGCAAGCTGACCAACCTGCTGGTCGGGTCGGCCGGGCAGATCACCGACATGCTCAAGCGCTACCGCGAGGCCGGGCTGACCCTGCCGCTGCTGTGGCCGCCGTTCGCCGACGTGCCGGTGGCCAAGACGCTGGACGACCTCCGGGTGCTCAAGGAGGAGATCATGCCCAAGGTCGACGCCATGTAAGTGCGCTTCGCGCCCGTGAGTGGTTAGTAGTGCTATAGCACTACTAACCACTCACGGGTGCTCTGCGCATCCCGACCAGTCGATGGCGTCGAACAGGGCGCGCAGGCGCGCGGCGCGGGACGGCCGTCCGGAGCCGACCCAGGCGATCCGGCCGAGCAGGTGATCGCGGAACGCGGGGTGCTCGTGCCGGTTCTGGGTATCGGGTCCGTACCGGGCGCAGTTGTGCAGCAGCGCCCGCAACGCGTCGTAGTCCGCCCGGTCGGGCGCGGCGGGGGTATCGACGGCGTTGACCACCAGCCCGGTGATCCGTTGCCGGTGGTGCGCGGGGAGCACCCGGGTCTTGTCCGTCCTCACCCGCAGGCCCTCGGCCGCGGCGATCTCGACGACCTGCTCGATCAGCCCGCCGACCGGCAGCCGGTCGGCGGAGAAGACGAGGTCGTCGGCGTACCGCCCGTAGACCGCGCCGAGGGCATCCGCCAGCCCGGCCAGCCGCCGGTCCAGCCGGAACGCCAGCAGGTTCGCCACCGCCGGTGAGGTGGGGGCGCCCTGCGGCAGGTGCGGGCCGGCGAGGCGGTCGAGCAGCCGGCGCCGGGCCTCGATCTGACCGCCGTCCGGGCTGGGCGCCGCGCGCAGCACGTCGAACGGGGTGGCCGTGACCAGGAGCCCCGCCAACGCCGCCGCCACCCCGGGCGGATAGCCCGCCCCCCGCAACAGGCCGGCGACCCGAACCCCGCTGACCTGGCTGAAGAAGCCTTCGACGTCCAGCCGGACGACCATCCTCCGCCCGGCGTGCGCGGCGGCGAACGTGTGCACGGATCGTCCCGGCCGGTAGCCGTGGGCGGCCGGGTGCACCGGGATGGCCCGGAGAACGTGCCGGCCGACCCGGCGCTGCAGCTCGGCCAGCCGGGGACCGGGGGTCTCCAGCAGCCGGACCGAACCCGAGCGCGCGGTGAACCACCGGGCCCGGTAGTGGCGCAGCGGTCCGTCCGGCCGGCGACTGGATTGACGGCGCAGCCAACCCCTGGGGTCGGCGAACCAGTCGAGCTCGCCGTCCCGGAGGTCGAGGTCCGCGGCCAGTGCCTCGACGGTGTCCCAGGGGCGGACCGGCCAGCGCCAGTTCGGGGTGGGAGGTTCCGGTCGGATCGGGCGCCGGGCCATACCGGTCAGGACGGCGGCCACCTCGGCGATCAGCTCACCGGTCGGCTCGCCGGGCAGCGCGCCGGTCGGCTCGCCGGGCAGCGCGCCGGTCGGCTCGCCGGGCAGCGCGCCGGTCGGCTCGGCTTCGGGGTCGCCGGCCGGTGGCCCGTCCGGGAACCTGAGCAGCAACGCCGCGACCCCGTCGCCGATCTCCGCCGGACCCCGCCACCCGCGGATCCCGGCCAGCCGGGCGGTGAGGGACTCCACGTCCCAGGGCCCGTCCAGCGCCGCCGCCACCCGGCGGGCCTCAGGCGCCAACCCGTACCTCCGAGGTGGTGCGGCGGCACCGGGCGACCAGGGTTCTCGTCGGCCGCGCGCTCACCGCGGCGGAGCCGCGAGCGGACGCGTGGGACGCCACGCCGCACAGAAGTGATGCTCCCCGGGGTTGCCCCGGAGTGACCGCGCCCGACCAGCGAGCGCGAGTCGGCTCGCCCGGATGCCGCCGCACCGGGCCGAGCATATGCCCAGCGATCACCCCGACGCGGCGCAAACCGCGGATCAGCCGTTCAGAACGCGGTGTGCTTCGCACCCGTGAGTGGTTAGTAGTGCTATAGCACTACTAACCACTCACGGGTCGCGTAGCGGCAGCTCGCCGGCCAGCCGTTCGAGGGCGTCTACCGCGACCGGTGCGGTGGAGTCGAACAGCCGGGCCAGTACCACCCGGTGCACCCCGAGCTCGGCCATGCTCCGGTACTCGTCGAGCACGCTGTCGGGCACCGGCTCGGGGCCGGCGGCGGCGAAGGACAGCACCGAGACCTCCACCTCGGACGGGTCGCGGCCGGCGTCCTCGGCCGCCGCGCGCATGATCCCGAGCAGCCGGCGCAGGTCGTCCAGCGTCGTGTGGAACGGGTAGTAGCCGTCGCCGATCCGCCCCGCCCGGCGGGCGCCGATCGCCCCACCCCCGCCGACCAGGATCGGCACCCGGCCGCCGGCCGGCTTGGGGTAGCTACGCACCTTGTCGAACCGCGCGTGCTCGCCGGCGAAGGACGACAGGTCCCCGGCCCACAACGCCCGCAGCGCGCCGATGAACTCCTCGGTGCGGGCACCGCGGGCGTCGTAGTCCACGCCGATCGCCTCGGCCTCGGCCCGCATCCAGCCCACCCCGACCCCGAACAGCACCCGGCCCCCGCTCAGCCGGTCGAGCGTGGCCAGCTCCTTGGCCAGCACCACCGGGTTGCGTTGCGGCAGCACCACCGCCCCGGTGGCGAGCTTGATCGTCGAGGTGAAGCCGCTGACGTGGGCGAGCCAGGTGATCGGGTCCGGCACGTCGGTGTGCGGGGGCAGCGGGAACACCCCGTCCGGACTGTACGGGTAGGGCGGCAGCGGGTCGGGGAACACCACGTGCTCGCCGGCCCACGCCGAGTCGAAGCCCAGCTGCTCGGCCCGGGTGATCACCGCCCGGGTGTAGCCGGGGTGGGCGATCCCGTCCCCGACCGCGAGCCCGGGCATCAGTCCGAACCTCATGCCTTCGCCCCAGGGAACTTCGGGATCACGTGCTCACCGAACAGCTCGACCGACCGCATCACATTGTCGTGCGGCAGGCCGCCGATCTGGTGGCTGGTGATGATCTGGTCGACGTCCTGGGCGGCGAACCCCTCGATGGTGCGCACCGCGTCGTCCGGGTCGCCCACGCAGATCACCCCGAGCTCGGCCAGCGGGTCGACCATGTTGCCGTACTTCTCGGCGAGCTCGGCGAACTCCTTGGCCGCGTCCCCGACGATCTTGTCGTAGACCTCGTAGCCCGGGACGCCCTGCACCCCGGCGTAGAACTGGAAGACCTGCTCGGTGTACCACTGGCAGGCCGGTCCGCCCAGGTCACGGGCCTGCTGCCGGTCGTCCGCCACGTGGGTCAGCACGTAGGCCGCGACCCGGTTGTTGATCTGCGCGGCCGGCTTGTCGCAGGAGGCGATCGCGTCCCGGTAGATCCTGATCAGCGGGGCCAGGTTCTCCGGGTGGCCGACCACGAAGCACAGCACCCCGACCCCGTTGCGCCCGGCGATCTCGAAGGTCTCCGGGCTGCCGGAGGCCACCCACATCGGCGGGCCCGGCTTCTGCACCGGCTTCGGCCAGACCTCCCGGCTGGGCAGGTCGAGGTAGCGGCCCTGGCACCCCGGGTACGGGCCGTCGGCCCACATCTTCGGGATCTCGTGCAGCACCTCCTCCCACATGCCCCGGGCGTCCCCGGTGGCCACCCCGTAGCCGTCCAGCTCGATGGTGGTGCCGGCCCGTCCGGTGCCGAACTCGACCCGGCCGCCGGAGAGGATGTCCAGCATCGCGATCCGCTCGGCGATGTGGAAGGTCGGGTTGAACGGCGGCGGCAGCAACACCACGCCGTGCCCGATCCGGATGGTCGAGGTGTGCTGGGCGACCGCCGAGAGCCACACCTCCGGCGCCGAGCTGTGCGAGTACCCGGTCAGGAAGTGGTGCTCCACCGACCACAGGTGGCTGAACCCGACCCGTTCGGCCAGCTTGGCCTGCTCGATGGCGTCCAGGTACACCCGCTGGTCGGCGCCGACCGGCCACGGCCGCTCGCCCAGCTGCATCTCCCACAGGATCCCGAAGTCCACCACTGCACCTCCGTCGCTCGCCCGGTGTCCATGGTCGCCGGGGGCCGCGTCGCGCACATGCGTAGTCACTACGCCGGGGACCGCCGGACGGTTGGCCGCCGGCGGCGCGGGCGGCATAGTCACCGATGTGCAGCCGGAACCGCCGGTCGACCGGTCCGACCCGGACTGGCCCTTCGTCGGCCGCGAGGACCAGCGGCGGCGCATCCGGGCGGGGCTGCTGGACCGGCGGCGGTCGGCAGTGCTGGCCGGTCCGGCCGGGGTCGGGAAGAGCCGGCTGGCCCTCGAGGTGCTGCACGACGCCGAACGCGCCGGGTTCCGCACCGCGCACGTCACCGCCACCCGGGTGGCCGGGGAGATCCCGCTCGGCGTGTTCGCCGGGCTGCTCCCACCGGTCGGGGAGCCGGGGCCCGGGTCGGTTGACAGCCGGGCCGACTGGTTGCGCCGCTGCGTGCAGCGCCTGGCCGAGCTCGGCGCCGGCCGGCCACTGGTGCTGCTGGTGGACGACGTGCACCTGCTCGACGGCGCCTCGGCGACCATGCTGCAGCTGGCCGTCGGCGCCGGCGGGTGCCTGCTGCTGGGCACCCTGCGCACCGGCGAGCCGGTCCCCGATGTGATCACCGCGCTGTGGAAGGACGGGGCCGCCGCCCGCGAGGACATCGCCGGGCTACCGGTGGACGACATCACCCGGCTGCTGCGGACCGCGCTGGCCGACGAGACCGACCCGGCCACCGGGGTGCAGCTGGCCGCGCAGAGCGGCGGCAACGCCCTGTACCTGCGCGAGCTGGTCCGGGGCGCGCTGCAGGCCGGGACGCTGGTGCACCGGGACGGGCTGTGGCGGCTGACCGGGCGGGCCCCGCTGTCCACCCGGCTGGTGGAGCTGATCGAGACCCGGTTGGCCGACCTCGCCCCGGCCGAGCGGAGCCTGCTCGAGCTGGTCGCCTACGGCGAACCCCTCGGCCCGGCCGAGATCCGCGCCCTGTCCGGGGAGGAGACGGCGTCCGGGGAGGAGCTGGCCGAGGATCTCGAGCGGCGGGGCTTCCTCACCGCCCGCCGGGACGGGCGCCGGCTGCGGGTGCGCCTGGTGCACCCGGTCTACGCCGACGCCCTGCTCAGCCGCATGCCCGCGCTGCGCCGGCAACGCCTGGCCCGCCGGCTCGCCGACGTCGTGGAGGCCACCGGGGGCCGCCGCCGCGAGGACGTTCTGCGGGTCGCGACCTGGCGGTTGGAGGGGGGCGGCGCGCGGCCCGACCTGATGCTCCGCGCCGCCTCGGTGGCCCGCTGGAGCTACGAGTTCCCGCTGGCCGAGCAGCTGGCCCGGGCGGCCGCCGACGACGGGGCCGGGTTCGAGGCCCGGCTGCTGCTGGCCCAGCTCGGGTACCTCCAGGGGCACGGCGACCGGGCCGAACGGCAGCTGGCCGAGCTGGCCCCCACCGCGACCGGCGACGAGGAACGGGCCCGGGTGGCCCTGGCCCGGCTGGAGTGCGCGATGTTCCTCGGGCACATCGAGACCGGCATGCGGATCGCCGAGCGGGCCGAGGCCGAGGTCGGCGACCCGGGGTGGCGGCACCAGATCACCGCCCGCCGGGCCGGGCTGCTGCTCGCCGCGTCCGGCCCGAGCGCCGCCGTCGAGGTGGCCACCCCGCTGCTCACCGCGTCCAGCGGCCGGGCCCTGGTCTGGGCCTGCCTGATCGCGTCGACCGGGCTCGGGCGCCTCGGCCGGCTCGACGAGGCCGTCGCCGCGTCCGACCTCGGCCGCCGCACCCAGCTGGACCTGCCGTCGTCGCTGGAGTACTACCCGTGGCTGCACACCTACTTCCGCGGCGACGCGCTGCTCTACGCCGGGAACCTCGGCCCCGCGATCGACGCCGCGCGGGAGCAGTACCTGCTCGGCGTCCGGCAGCGGTCCCCCGAGGCGCAGGCCTACTTCGGCTTCCAGCTGGCCCGCTCGGTCGGCGAGCACGGTGACGTGGACACCGCCGTCCGGCACGCCCGGGCCGCCGCCGCGCACTTCCGCGAGCTCGGCCGGCCGGCGCTGCTGGAACCCTGCCTGGTCGGGGTGGTGGTCGCCCTCGCGCTGGCCGGTCGGGCGGACGAGGCGGCCACCGCGCTGGTCGAGCTGGACGAGCTCGGCCTGCGCCGCAGCTACTACACCGTCGAGGTGCTCCGGGCCCGGGCCTGGGTGGCGCTGGCCCGGGGTGACCTGGCCGAGGCCCGCGACCACCTGGACCGGGCGGTGGACCTCGGGCAGCGGATCGGCGACCACGTCGGCGCCCTCGACGCGGCGCACACGCTGGCCCGGATCGGGCACGCCCGCCGGGTGCGGGACCGGGCGGCGGCCATCGCCGGGCTGATCGAGGGGCCACTGGCCGCCGCCCGCCTGGACCACGTCACCGGGCTGGCCGACCGCGACGACACCGCCCTGGACGCCGTCTCGCACGCCTTCGAGGCCATGGGCGCGCACCTGCTGGCCGCCGAAGCCGCCCAAGACGCGGTGGTCGCGGCGCGGGACGCCCGGCCGCAGCGGGTCGCCGTGCTGCGCCGCCGGGCCGCCGCGCTCCGCCGGCGCTGCCCGAGGGCGGTCACCCCGGGCCTGCACGCCCCGTCGGCCCGGACCCGGCTCACCCCGGCCGAGGCCGACGCCGCCCGGCTGGCCGCCGCCGGCCACTCCAACCGGGACATCGCGGCCAAGCTGCACCTCTCCGTCCGCACCGTGGAGGGCCAGTTGCAGCGCAGCTACGAGAAGCTCGCCGTCACCAACCGGGCGGAGCTGGCCGCCGCGCTGGTCGAGCCGGACACCGATGCTCCGGGTTGACGTGGCCGCGTCCTAAGTGAACACTTGGCTGGACCATTCGGCTACTTGGCATGGCGGTGAACGTGGACGACGAGGTGCACGGCGGCCGGGTACGCCGGGTCACGCCGCTGGTGGGGCTGGCCGGGCGGACGGCGGGCGAGGCGGTGGTGGCCTCCCTGCGCAACCGCCGCCGGGATACCGAGTTCCACGCCCGGCAGGCCGCACGGTACGCCGAACGACTGGGGCGCTCTCGCGGCGTGCTGATGAAGGCCGGCCAGATCCTCTCGGTGGTGTTGCCGGAGCCGGGCGTCGACTCCGGCTTCCAGGGCGTCTACCAGGCGGCGTTCGCCAAGCTGCAGGACGACGCCCCGCCGATGCCCGCCGAGACGACGATCGAGATCATCACCGCTGAGCTGGGCCGGCCACCGTCGGCGGTGTTCGCCGAGTTCGACCCGCAACCCATCGCGGCGGCGTCGATCGGGCAGGTGCACGCCGCGCGGCTGCCCGACGGCCGGCCAGTGGCGGTGAAGGTCCAGTACCCGGGCGTGGACGAGGCCATCCGGGCCGACCTGCGCAACACCCAGCTGCTGGCCACGTTCCTCAAGCTGCTGGCCACCATGATGCCGAACCTGACCAAGCTCGACGTCCCGGCCATGGCCCGGGAGGTGAGTGCCCGGATCGGCGAGGAGATCGACTATCGCACCGAGGCGGCCAACCAGCGCCGGTTCGGCGAGAACCTCCGGGGGCACCCGTTCATCCGGATCCCCGAGGTGCACGACGAGTTCAGCACGGGCCGGGTGCTGACCATGGACTTCGTCGACGGCCTGCGATACGCCGAGGCCCGGACCGCCGGGCAGGATCTGCGGGACCGGTGGGGTGAGGTGCTCTTCCGCTTCTACCTGGGCGGCATGTACAACCTCGGCCTGATCCACGCCGACCCGCACCCGGGCAACTACCTGTTCCACCCCGACGGCACGGTGAGCTTCCTGGACTTCGGCTGCGTCCGGGAGCTGCCCGTCGCGCGGGCGCGCGGGATGACCGAGGCGATCTGGCAGACGCTGGACGGCGACGCGGACGGGGCGTGGCGGGCGGCGGCCGAGTGGGGCTTCCTCGACCCGGCGGACGCCCCGGAGCCCGCCGAGCTGCTGGCCTGGTTCCGCACGGCCTACGGCTACCTGCTGGAGCCACAGCCGTTCACCATCACCCCGCAGTACGTGAACGCGACGATGCGGGACCGCGTCTCCAGCACCAGCCCGCACCGGGCAGTGGCCCGCAAGATGACCATGGAGGGCGACCTCACCATGTCCGTGCGGATGGACGTCGCCGCGACGGCCGCCATCGGCGGGCTGCACGCCCGCGGCCCGTGGCGGGCCATCTGCGAGGAGTGGCTGGACGGCGGGATACCGGCCACCGAGTACGGCGAGCTGGCCGCCGCGTTCGAGGCGGCCAGCCGATGACTCCCGGCACCGTCGACCCGGTGCGCGTCGACGAGGCCACCGGGGCGCTCCGGGTGATCGAGTACGCCGAGGAATCCGAGGTCCTGCGAGGCACCGCCCCGGCCGTGAACGGGCGGCTATCGCTGTTACCGATCAGCAGGACAGCAGCCAGTGCCCGTTGATCATGGAGTTGGCTCCGGGGCGAGCCGCGCGACCACCCGGGCGGACTGATCACCTGCCCGACGTTGCTCCGGCGCGGCGGTAGCGTGGAGGACGTGGTCAGCACCGGAGGACAGGCGCGGCGCGAGCAGTTGCGGGACTTCCTGCGCCGCCGTCGCGCCGGGCTCACCCCCGCCGATGTGGGCCTGGTGGCCGTGGGCCGCCGCCGGACCCCGGGCCTGCGGCGGGAGGAGGTCGCCATCCTGGCCGGGGTCGGGGTGGACTGGTACACCTGGCTGGAACAGGGCCGGAGCATCAACGCGTCCCCCGAAGTGCTGGACGCGATCAGCCGGGCGCTGCGGTTGACCGAGCCCGAGCGGGCGCACCTCTACCTGCTCGCCGACCTCAACCCGCCCCGGCCCGGCCGCGCCGCCACCGCCGAGGTCACCCCGGAGCTGCGACGGCTGCTGGACGCGTGGGCGCCCCGCCCGGCCGTGCTGACCGACCGCTACCGCAACCTGCTCGCGGTCAACGACCCGGCCCGGTTCGTGCTCGGCTACGGCGACGACGACCACAACTGCATGATCACGTTCTTCACCAGCGCCCGGTACCGCGCCGCCGACCCCCGGTGGGCGGCGGCCGCCCCGGCCGTGGTCGCGGCGTTCCGCGCGGACGCCGCCCGGTTCCCGGACGATCCCGAGTTCGGCCGGCTGGTCGCGGACCTGCGCGCGGTGAGTCCCGAGTTCGCCGAGCTGTGGGATCGGCACGACGTGGCGGTGCCGACCCAGGGGGTGAAGGCGGTCGACCACCCCGAGGTGGGCGAGCTCGAGTTCGACGTCACGCCGCTGGCCGTGTCCGGCGGCTCGGACTGGTGCCTGGAGCTCTACAACCCGCGCCCGGGCACCCGGACCGACGAGCTGCTCGAGCGGCTGACCAGCGCGTTCGCCTGAACCTGGTGGTGGCGGTCCCCGGATGACCACGCCCTGGTCCGGCCGCCGCACGCCGCGCACGCTGGAGCCATGACACGCGGCAGATTCGCAGACAAGATCGTGCTGGTCACCGGCGGCACCAGCGGCATGGGGTTGGCCGCCGCCCGGCGCTTCCTCGCCGAGGGCGCCCAGGTGGTGATCACCGGGCGGGACAAGTCCCGGCTCGACGACGCGCTCGAGGCGCTGGGCGGCGGTGACCGGGTCCTCGCGGTGCCCGGTGACGTGGCCCGGCTCGCCGACCTGGACGCCCTCACCGACACGGTCCGGGCCCGGCACGGCCGGCTGGACGTCGTGTTCGCCAACGCCGGGGTCGCCGGGTTCCAACCGCAGAGCGAGTTCACCGAGCCGGAGTTCGACCGGGTGGTCGGGATCAACCTGAAGGGCGTGTTCTTCACGGTGCAGAAGGCGGCGCCGCTGCTCACCGACCACGGGGCGATCGTGATCAACGCGTCGTGGACGGCGTACCGCGGCCTGCCCGGCGCGTCGCTGTACGCGGCGACCAAGGCGGCGGTGCTCAACCTGGCGCGCACGACGGCCGCGGAGCTGGCGCCGAGGCGGATCCGGGTGAACTCGGTCAGCCCCGGCTACATCGAGACCCCGATGTTCCACGCCAACGTGCCGCCCGACGCGCACGCCTCCGTGCTCGCGGACGTGGCGGCCGGCCGGCTCGGCACCTCCGAGGACGTCGCCGACGCGGTCGCCTTCCTGGCCTCCGCCGAGGCGTCCTACATCAACGGCCAGGACCTGGTGATCGACGGCGGCCTGGTCACCGCCGTCAGCCGGACGGCCGGCTGACCCCGACCCGGCCTCAGCACATCCGGCCCGGGGTGAAGGGCAGATCGGTGAACCTCGCCACGATGCCGGGCGGGGCGGCGTGCACGGCGGCCAGCACGTTCACCGCCCGGTTGGAGGTGGTGACCATGGCGTCGGTCAGCGGGTCGGCGCCGCCGAACGCGAGGTCCACGGTCAGGTCCGGCTCGCCGTCGACGGTGAACCGGTAGCCACCCCGGTCGGGCGGTTGCGGCCAGTCGGGGGCGATGTCCGGCCGCAGCCGCTCGTAGTGCTCGACGCACAGCCGGCGCCGTCCGTCGATCACCCCCTCCAGCCCCCAGTGCAGCGCGGCGATCGTGCCCGCACCGATGTCCAGGCCGCTGGTCGTGGTGAACGCGGTATCGGCCACCGCCACCTCGCGGAAGTGTCGGGTCTCGTCGAACGCGATACCGAAGGCCTCGGCGAGGTAGCGCAGGATCGACTCCCAGTAGTAGTTCAGGAACTCCACCGGGAACTCCGCCGAGTCGACGGACGGGTCCGCGCCGAAGCCGAGCGCGCTCAACATCGCAGGGTCGTAGCTGGAGATCTCCAGCATCTCCGCCATGGTCACCGACTCGATCCGGTGCACCAGGTTGGTGAGGCTGAAGACGAAGGCGTCGCAGAGGAAGCCGGGGAAGATGCCGGTGAAATGGAAGGTCGATCCCCCGACTGCGCAGGCCTCCCGGAGCCGCCGCACCACGTCGGCGTCGGCGGTGGGGATGTGGAACAGCTGGGTCGGCGCGACGGTGACCAGGTCCTTGCCCGCCTCGAGGATCCGGCAGAGGTCGTCGACGATCTCCTCGACCCGCCCGACGTCGGTCGCGGAGTAGCAGACCACGTCACCGGGGCCGGCCAGCAGCGCGGCGGCGTCCCGGGTGGCGGCGACCCCGACCGGCGGCAGCCCGCACAGTTCACCGGCGTCCCGGCCCTCCTTGGCCGCCGAGCTGACCCACACGCCGACCAGCTCGGTGTCCGGCCGCTCGATGATCGCCTTGAGCGCGGGCACCCCGGCCCGGCCGGTGGCCCACTGGATCACTTGCACCATGTCAGGCCCCCGGCCGGCGGTAGACGGTCTCGGGCAGCGCCGGTTCCTTGATCCCCGGCTCGGCGGCGATGACCACCGGGATGGCCCGGACCAGCGGCCCGGCGGTGATCCAGTACCCGGGCGGGATCTGTTTCGGGTCGTCGGCGTAGCGGGCGGTGCCCTCGCGGATCGACGCGCAGGACTGCACCGTGGTGCGCACCGACGGCCGGCCCTCCAGTTCGATGATCCAGCACTCGTCCACCGGCGCCTCGGCCGGGCGGTTGACCCCGACGTGGTACTTCACGTCGTGCGTGGCGAACACCTGCCCGTCGATCCAACCCTCGATCCGGGTGACCGACAGACCGACGGTGCCGGGTTCGATGGTGACCAGCGGGTGCTGGATCCGGACGTCGGTCGGCTCGCTGAGCGACTTGACGGTCAGCTCGTCGAGTTCGAAGCCCATCTTCGCGCAGGCCCACTGCATCGACGGGGCGATGTAGTTGTAGACGAACCGCAGGAACCCCTCGTCCGCCCGCACCGTCTCCACCGGCCGCCCGAACCCGAACAGCGGCATGGTCTGCTCGCCCAGGGTGTCACCGCGGAAGATCTCGGTGACGTGGATGCCGTCCAGCTCGCCGCACAGCCCGGACGCGGTCACCACCTGCCGCTCCCAGGTGTAGTCCGGGTCGATGCCGCAGACCATGAACGACGCCCCACCGCTCAGCGCGGCGGCCTGGAACCTCGCCCGCACCTCGTCACCGCGGAAGGCCAGGTTGGTGTACGGCAGCGCGGTGATCACGTTCAGCCCGGACTCCAGCAGCCTGATGAGGTCGTCGTCGGCGGCGAAGTTGCCCAGATCCCGGGCCAGGTGGATGACCACGTCCGGCCGGGCGGCGATCAGCTCGTCGGAGTCCAGGGTGAGCGGCACCCCCAGGGTTCCGGCCCCGGCCAGCTCGCCGACGTCGCGGCCCTGCTTCTCGGGGTTGTAACCGAGCCCGGCGACCAGCTCCAGATCCGGGTTACGCGCCACCAGTTGCACCACCGCGGCGCCCGTCATCCCGACGCCCCAGACCGCGACCTTCGTCCGGCTCGCACTCACGATCCGTACCCCCGTCCTCGTCGACGTGCGGGAGCCTAACGATCAGGGGGCGGCGCCGGGGCCGGGCAGCAGGTCGATGTCGCCGGCGTGCATCGGCTCGCCGCAGTGCGCGCAGCGCAGGTCGACCGCCGCGATCTCCCCGCAGGCGTGGTGCCGGTAGAGCACCGGCGGGCCGGCCTCCCCGGCCAGCCAGCGGTCGCCCCAGCCGGCCATCACCATCAGCACGTCGACCAGCTCCGTGCCCTTCGCGGTCAGCCGGTACTCGTAGCGCGGCCGGTTGTCGTAGGGGTGGCGCTCCAGCACGCCGTGGTCGACCAGGTGGTTGAGCCGCTCGGTGAGCACCTTCCGGGAGACCCCGAGATCGGCCTGGAGCTGGTCGAACCGGTTCATCCCGACCCATACGTCGCGCAGGATCAGCGGCGACCACGGCTCCCCGATCACCGCCCAGGTGCGCGCGATCGAGCACACCATCTCGCCGAAGTCCGTGCGCTGCATGGACCCACCGTAGCAAATGGGGTTCCCTCAAGGAACTCTGTGCGGTACCGTCGTGGAGTCTCTTGAAGGAACCCCAATGAAGGAGCCGGCCATGCTGAACGACGAGATCCGCACCATCCTCGACGGCGCCCCGATCGCCCACCTGGCCACCGTCCTGCCCGACGGCGCGCCGCACTCCGTCCCGGTGTGGATCGGCACGCACGGCGACTTCGTTGCGTTCCTGACCGGCCCGACCTCCCGCAAGGCCCGCAACCTGCGTGACGATCCCCGGGTGGCGGTGTCGCTGACCCCGGTCGACAACCCGTTCCAGCCGGTGGCGATCCGGGGCCGGGTCGTCGAGTGGCTCTCCGGCGACCCGGCCTGGGAGATCGTCGACCGGATCGCGGAGAAGTACATCGGCGGCCCGTACGGGCGCGACCAGGAGCGGGTGGTCGCCCTGATCGAGCCGGAGCGGCAGACCCTCGGGGTCGGCTGAGCGGCCGCCGGCTCGAGTCGGCGGCCGCTCGACCGTTCACGTCCGGTACCGGAACAGGATCCGGCCCCGGCTGAGGTCGTACGGGCTGATCTCCACCAGCACCCGGTCGAGCAGGACGATCCGGATGTAGTTCTTCCGGATCTTCCCGCTGATGTGCGCGAGCACGGTGTGCCCGTTCTCCAGCTCGATCCTGAACGTGGCGTTGGGCAGGGCCTCCACCACGGTGCCCTCCACCTCGATACCTCCCGACGCCTTACTCATCGGATCACCAGCTCGAGGACGCTACTTACCCGCCGGCCGCCGACGCCCTCGACCAGCGCGGTCGCCGCCTCGTTGGCCTCGTCGACGTCGGCGGACGCCTTGTCGATCCCGCCGCGGTGCAGCGCGGTGAGCAGCAGCGCGCGCCCGATCCCCCGGCGGCGCCGGTCGGCCCGGACGGCGACCAGCCCGATCCGGGCATGGCGGCGCCGGGACACCACGCGGACCAGCCCTTCGTACCGGTCGGGCCCGGCCGCCACCGCGTACCGGCCCGGATCCACCGGGGCCCCGGCCGGTCGGGGAGGGACCTCGACGGGCATGGCGGCCCAATCGACGCCGGCCTCGATCTCGGCGTACGCCGCCCGGAGCGGACCGGCCTCGGCCGCGCCGACCGGCAGCAGGGTCACCCCCGCCTGGGGCTGTGCCGGCTCGGCGCGGACGGGCAGCTCGTAGAGCCACTCGCGGCGCCGGACCGCCATCCCGACCCGTTCCCACCGGGCGGTCGTGTCCTGGTCGACCTCGTCGACCATCGTGTGCAGCGGCCGGGGCAGCTCCGCCAGCATCGCCTCGGCCAGCCGGTCGAACACCGCGCCGTGCCAGGCGTCGACGCTGATGAACAGCCGCCCGTCGGACCGGGGCGACGCATCGCCGCGACCCATCTCCCGGCCGTCCGCCAGGGCGCGCCAGTGTCCCCCGGTGACCCGGGTGATCACCGCGCGCCGGGCGTCGGAATCCAGTGATTCCATGGTTGTCGCCTTTCAGAAGTGCCGTCATGACGGGCACTCCTGGCGACGGTTACCTCAGTCGCCCGACCGGGACGGGGGGAGCACCCACGTGCTTGCTGCGGTCACGGGGCTCACCTCCTCAGGCTGGATCGCGGTCGGTGTCACCGTAGCCGGGCGCGCGCCGGTGCCCCACCGGTTTTCCGGCTCTTCCGGAATCTGAGTGCAGGTAAGGACGCGATGCCCCGGCGGGTAGAGGTCGTGTCGCTGCGTTGAGGCGGGCCCCGGGCGGCTGATGATGCGGGTTCCTACACCTTGATCGTCAGATACCGGGGGCCCGTGTGTCCGAGCGTAACTCCATGCCCGTCTGCGTTGTTGCCGACACGATCGTCCGGACTGTCGAACTCGGGGTGACGATCACCAACGCCGCCCTGAACGGGGACACGACGGTGGTGTTCTGCGACCTGATCACGACCGGTCCGGGCCACTGTCCGGGTTGCGAAGCGGTCGGGACCTACCGCGACACCGTCGTTCGTAGGGTGACCGATGTGCCGGTGGCGGGGCATCCGATGCTGCTGCGGGTAAAGGTCCCGCGCTACCGCTGCACCAACACAGCCTGCGAGCGGGAGGTGTTCTGCCACGACTCAGACCGGCTCGCCCGCCCCGGCCGCTCGACCACCCGCCGCTGCGCGAACTATGTGCTGCGCCGGCTGATCCTCGATCGGGCCACCGTGGCGGCGGTGGCCCGCGAACTGGGCCGTAGCTGGGACACTGTCAACGCCATCGCCCTCGAGGCCGCCACAGATCTGCTGGCCCGCGACACGACCCGGCTTGACGGGGTTGTCGTGATCGGGGTCGATGAGCATCGCTGGGCCCACACCCGCCACGCCGCCGGCGACGGGTACGTCACCGTGATCGTCGATCTGACTCCCGTCGTCGCAGGTAGCGGTCGGGCCCGGTTGCTGGACCTGGTCCCGGGCCGTTCCGCGGCCGCGCTGCGAAGCTGGCTGGCCGCCCGCGACGCCACGTTCCGCGACCGGGTCGAAGTCGTGGCGATGGACGGCTTCGGTGGCTACAAGTCCGCCGCGACCTCCCAGGTCCCGGACGCGGTCACCGTGATGGACCCGTTCCACGTCGTCGCGCTCGCCGGAACCAAGCTCGACCTGTGCCGCCAACGGGTTCAGCAGGACATCTGTGGGCACCGCGGCCGCACCGGGGACCCGCTCTACGGCATCCGCAGAACCTTGCGCACCCGCACCGAGCTGCTCTCGGCCAGGCAGAAGACCCGCCTAAACGCGGTGTTCGCCGACCACGCCCACACCCCGGTCGAGGTCAGCTGGTGGATCTACCAGCAGATCATCGACGCCTATGCCCACCCCGACCCACGCCAGGGACGCTCACTCCTCGCCCGGGTGATCGACACCCTCCGAACCGGCGTCCCCGCCGGACTCGAGGAACTCGCCACCCTCGGCCGAACCCTGCACCGACGCCGAGACGACGTCCTGGCCTACTTCACCCACCGCGCATCCAACGGCCCTACCGAGGCCATCAACGGCCGACTCGAAGCACTGCGCCGCAACGCCCTCGGCTTCCGCAACCTGATCAACTACCGCATCAGATCGCTACTGCACTGCGGAAACCTCGCACTCTAAAACCGGAAGAGCCGGTTTTCCGTCAGTGGCTGAGCTCCAGCCCCACCACGCCGGCCACGATGGCGCCGAGGCACAGCACCCGGGTGACGCTGACCGCATCGCCGAGCACGACCATCCCGTAGCCGGCGGTGCCGACCGCGCCGATCCCCACCCACACCGCGTACCCGGTGCCGACCGGGATCGACCGCAACGCGTAGGCCAGCCCGACCATGCTGAGCACCAGCGCGACGCCGAACAGCACGGACGGTCCGAACCGGCTGAACCCCCGCGACTGGGCCAGGGCGACCGCCCACACCGTCTCCAGGGCACCCGATACGAACAACACCAACCACGCCATCGTGGACCTCCGACGGCACCGTCTTGTCGGACCGGGTACGGCGCGCTCGTCCGGGGCTGCCGCATACGCGGCTCCGTCTCCGACGTTACCGATCTGGAGCGCTCAGGGCCGCCGATGGTGGCCGATCTGACCGGCTACCCCGGCCAGCGCTCGTCCAGCGCGGCCGAGGCGAGCCGCCGGACCTCCGCCCACCGCGGCGAGGTGCGCAGCGCGTCGGCCGTCCAGTCGGAGTCGTCCAGCCCTTCGAGGGCCGAATCGACCCGCCGCAGCGCCGACAGCAGCCCTCGCGTCTCCGGAATCTCCCCGAGCAGCGGAGCCACGGGCCGGAACGCGTCGTCGAATTCGAGCGCGAGCTCGTCGGCCATATCGCCCACGCCGAGCTCGTCCCGGATATACGCGACCTGCACCTCCGCCGGACTGGCCAATCGCTGCACGCTGCTCTTCGGCAGGGCACTCCAAACCCGCAGATCCGCTCCATCGACGCCGGAATCCAATGGTTCGCTACCTATCCAGCATCTATCCAACGCGGGCGCAGCGCAGGACCACCCCGGATCGAAGTCTTTCCTGGCACCTTCTGGAGGCCCTCTCCGAAAGTCGCCCGGAGCTCGCTGAGCGTCGGCGGCACGTGATAGCCCTCGCCAGGCGGCTGACCTGTCCGCTCCGACTGCTGGCCGCCTTCACCATGTCCGTCGTCTTCGTCACAAAGCTCGTACGTGTAGGCGTCCAGGTCGATGGCCTCGGCGACACACTCCTGCATTCGAGCGACCTCGACCGGGGTAATGCGATAACAGGCTCCGACGACCGTATCGTCATCGGGTAGGGACCAAACCTGCCGTATGAAATCCTCGGCTATCCCGTGGGTCGGGATGTACTTCACCATCCACTCGTCGCCGCTCTTCTCGTAGGCTGCCACATACCACACCATCACTTCTCCACGTATCTCGTCAGGTCAGAGTGTGCGGCAAACGTCATAGCGAGGTCCGATAACTGGGTCGCCTTCAGCGAGAGCCCAGACTCGCCGTACGAAGTCGTTGTCTAAATCCCGGGCCACTCGTCGAAATCCACCCAGCTCTCCCCGAAGTAGTCACTCACAGATCATACGGGTAAAGCTGCACTTCGGGAACCTGGAGGGAAATGAATCCTCCTACGGGAAGCTCCGACCTTCGATTCGAGATTTCAATGAGCAGGATATCGGATCCCACCCTCATCTCGACGACCGAATCATCGTCATCGCCGGATTTGACAACTTCGCCGGTAATGAGCGTTACAGACTCCGCCCCGACGACTTCCGAGAGGGAAGCAGACCCAGATGGGGCAGCTACCCACTCCGCCACCTCCTCTGGGACCTCGATCTCGACGTCGAATTGCCCCACTGCCGCAGGGCTCGACCCCATCCAGCGGCCAGACGCGACGCCGGACTCGCATCGGAAAGATACGATCCCCCGCGAATGGTCGACTACTTGAAGAACTTCCACTCTCATTATTTCAGCCCCAGGGGAACCCGCTGCAGGGTATTGCCGACAGTCCACGTATTGGTGACCGAGTTCCAATCCCATGTTTCCGCGTGATAGTGGAACTTCGTAGGCTTGCTGTTCATCTCGTGATCACCCATTCGAATGCTGCGACGCCCATCGGCCGATACGATGCGGTTGGGATCGACCTGTCCGGTCCGCGGATTAATATTCGTATACGGGCCCGGCCCCAGGAAATCACTCCACGCCTTATCGACCTCAGAAGGCTTGAGAGGCTTGGATGCCGTCGCCTCCGGTAGATTGTTGACCGTCTCGGCGGGCGGGCACTCGGTGTTGTGGACGAGGACGGGCTTGTCGCCGACGTAGTAGGTGTGGAGGCCGGCGACGGTGAGGTTGTAGGCGGTCAGGTCTTGTTGGCTGGTTTTGAGGTTGGTGACCTTGATCTGGTCGCCTCGGTCGGAGAGTACGACGTCGCCTGGTTTGAGGTCGATGGCGTCGACCCATTTGCGTTGGGAGGCGACCCAGAAGGGGTGTTTGTCGGTGGCGTCGATCTGTCCGGCGCCGGCGAGTTGTACCGCGACCATGGTGTGTGGGCCGCCGTGGCGGATCAGGTCGGTGACCTCGCGTGAGCCGCGTTCGCCGGTGACGGGGTCGGCGGCCAGGACCGTGTTGCCTCGGGCGACGTCCTTGATCGGTTTTCTGGTGCCGTCGGCCATCAACACCAGGGTGGTGGCGGTGAAGCTGTTCCGGCACCGGTTCACCGCCTGGGTTTCGCCTTGGGCCAGCTTGTCCCGGCCGGCAGCGCCGGCCTCGGGAAGCTTTCCGGCCTCGGAGGTCTTCCCGGCCCCGGAGCCGCCTAGTGGCTGCGAGGGGACCAGCTCGCGGACGATGTAGTTGGTCCCCCTGAGAATGCGGATGGACTGCCCGACGCCGGGGAGGAAGCTGAGCCCTTCGTTGACGAGCTCGTTGTTGCGGTCGTTGACCGCCCGCCGCTCCATGCTTTCGGCGCGAATCTGGTCGAATTCGTCGGGGGTGGGGGCGACCACGACGTTCGGGTTGTCGCGGTTTTGCCAGCTTCTGACGGCCAGCCCGTCCATTGCCTCCCGGGCGCTCTGATTCACGTCCTCCCGGTAGAACGGGAAGCTTCGGTTGGTTCCGTCGATGGCGTGCGCCGAGCACGAGTGGCTGCCCTCGACACAGGTGCCGACCAGGGTCTTCTGACGACCTTCAGCCCACACATTGGCGGCGGTGGACCCCTTGGTGCTGTATTTCATCATCTCCGTGGACATGTCCACGGGCTGACCGTCGATCATTATCCGCTCTGTCCCCGGCGCCGGCAGCGAACCGGGCACGGCGGAGGCCGCACCGGGCGGCAACTCCGTCGGCGTCCGTGGCGTGGTCGCCGACTCGGTCAATTGCACGGGGTCGCCCGGGCGCCGTGGAGTGGCCGTCACGCTCTGATTCTCGGGGTCGGTCACCGACGGCGGCGGGGCTGCGATCCGGCTGCTCTGCTCGTCGGTGCGCTTCGTCGGGTCGCCACCGGCGACCGTCGTGTCACGCTGACCCGACGGTGACTCGGACCCGGGCTCAGCCGGGGCGTCAACCCGGCTGCCCTGCTGGGAACCCTTCGCCGTACCGGAATCGGCAAACCGCTGCACCTCGGTGTCCGAGGAGTTCCCCTCGGCACCCGAATCCACCGCAGACGAGCTCGGGGGGCGCACCTCGGCCGCAGCCCCCTGACCGGAGTCCCCACCCTTGTCTCCACCGGCGCCGCTGTCAGGCGTGCCCTTCGACGACGACACCTCGGGGGGCTTGTCTCCCCCGCTGTTGCCACCGTTGTCCGAGCCGGAGTCCGACGACCCGCTCACGGATGCTGCGGCCCCGGCGTCGCCTCCGGAATCCCCGCCGGAGTCTCCGCCGCCGCCCGCACCGTCGTCGAGCCCAATCGGCACCGGCGACACCGCCGACATCGGCACCACCGACGACCCGACACCAGACCACCCCGGACCACCAGCAGCCAGCAGCACGGCCAGCACCAGCACCGGAGCGACCCCACCGAACCCGCGCCGGCGCCGACGCTCCGCAATGATCACCGTCGCCGAGGACCCGCCGTGCGGAACCGCCCCGACCGGGCGCGACGACAGGCGCCCGGCCAGCCCGGCCGCCAACCCACCCGTGCCCGTGCCGTCCGCCCGGCCCCGCAACTCGGCGTAGGTGACCGCCATGACCACGATCTGGAGCACCAGCGCGGGGATCGTCAGCACCGCTTGGACCAGGGACGCGATCCACCCTGGCCCCACGGCGTCGGCCACCTGGGTCACCAGCCAGGCCGATGCCTCGGAGTACGCCCAGGAAAGCCCGCCCAGGAGCAGCATCCGTAGGCAGGTGGCCGTCCACCGGCCCCGCAACAACCCCAGACCACGCCCCAGCCCTTGGCCCTCGACCAGCACCGCCCCGAGCGTCGCCGCGTAGATCGCGCCACCGACGCTCATGGCGAGCACCGCGGCCAGCACGCTCCCGCCATTCAGCAGCACCGGCGAGTTCGTGCCGAAGCCCGGCAGCAACGCCAGCACGACCAGCGGCACCATCAAGCACACGAAGACCAACGTCCAGCCGATCAACCGCGGCAGCCCGCGCAGCCCGAACCGCAGCGCCGACCCCCACGGCGCGTACTCCGCGTTGGCCCGCCGCACCACGGTGAACAGGCCCGCGCCGAACGCCAGCGATATCGCCAGCAGCATCAGCAGCCCGAAGCCGAACTCGACCAGGGGCGACTCGCCGGCCAGCAGCTGCGCGAAGGTCACCGCCGCCGGGATCGCCGCCAGCTTCGCGAGCGGACCGAAGTCCGACCGGAGCACCCTCGTCACCCGGCCACACCAGCCGGAGAAACTGCGAGCCATCAACGGATCGACCACAACGCCCCCCACACCGCACGCGCATCGTCACGTGATCTTGACGTCGACCGGGGCGCCCAGCGCGTTAACCCCGCAGCGCCGCTTCACCCGATCGCATGATCACGCGGACCGTACGCCGACGGCCCGATCCCGTGGGGTGGATTCGGGAAACCTAGTCGCGGATGCCGAACCTCTTGTAGACGGCGGCCAGCGGTTTGGGCGCCCACCAGTTCCAGTCGCCGGCGATGCGCATGAACGCGGGTACCAGCACGGCCCTGATCAGGACGGCGTCGACCACCACGGCCAGCGCCACACCGAGCCCGTACAGCTTGAGCAGCGCGTACTCCGAGATGATCAGCACGCCGAAGGCGCTGGCCATGATCAGTGAGGCGGCGGTGAACAGCTTGCCGGTCTTCTCCAGGCCCATGGCCACCGAGTACTCGTTGTCTCCGGTGCTGTCGTAGTACTCCCGGATCCGGGAGAGCAGGAAGATCTCGTAATCCATGGACAGACCGAACGCGATGCAGAACAGCATGATCGGCATCGTGCAATCCAGGTATCCGGGCGCGTAGAAATCGCCCACCAGCCATTTGAGATGGCCCTCCTGGAAGATGTACACCATCGCGCCGAACGAGGCGAAGAGGCTGAACAGGTTCATGATCAGCGCCTTGACCGGGGCCAGCAGGCTGCCGGTGAACAGGAACAACAGCAGCAGCGTGCAGAGCACGATCACCGCCAGGGCCGGCGCGATCCCGTCCACCACGCCGTCCAGGGTGTCGATGTAGATGGCCGGGTCACCGCCCGCGTACATCTCCGTCCCGGACGGGATCGGGGTCGCCCTGATCTCCCGCACGAGGTTCTGCGCGATCTTGCCGTTCCGGTCACCCTCGATCTTCACCGAGAGCCAGTTGACCTCGCCCTGGCGGCGGTCGGGCTCCGGGGTGAGGAGTCGGGTGGTCCCCTGGTCGACCCGGGCCGACTGGCGCATCTGGTAGAGCAGGTTCTTGTCGGTGGAGGCCCGGACGAAGGTGCGCCCGTAGTACTGCTTGCCGTCGCGGTGCTTGCCCCGCAACGAATGCACCTCGTACACACCCGGGTAGGTGGACAGGGTGTTCGCCAGGTTCCGCGCCTCGGTCTCGGTCATGCCCACCGTGGCGACCTCGATCGCGACCCGGTCGAGCTCCGGGAACTCCTCCCGGATCATCATCCCGACCTGGTAGGCCGACATGCTCTTGGGCACGGTCTCCCAGTCGGCGAACCCGAACCGGGCGTCCTGGAACGGGGTGGCCAGGAACAGCAGCAGGATGACCACCGGGGTCGCCGCCAGCACCGGGCGCTTCATCACCGTGAGCGCCCAGTTGTGCCACATTCCCTCCCGGCTCCCGCTCAGGCCGGGGAGGCGTAGGCGGGTGGGACGGAACAGCTTCCCACCCCAGAGCACGAGCATGGCCGGTAGCAGGGTCACGCTGGTGATCGCGCAGAACATGGTGATCGGCACGGCCGCGTAGGCCATGGACTTGAGGAAGGGCAACGGGAAGAAGATCAGGGCGGTCAGCGAGATCGACACCGTCACCGCGGAGAACAGGATGGTCCGGCCGGCCCGCTCGATCGCGATCCGGACCGCCGCCTTCACCGCCTCCTTGTCGGCCCAGTCGTCCCCTATCTCCTCCCGATATCGGGAGATCAGCAGCAACGAGTAGTCGATCGCCAGACCGAACCCCAGCGCGGTCAGGATGTTCATGGCGAAGGTCGACACCTCGACGAGGTGGGTCAGACCCATCAGGAACGCGGAGGTCTCGGTGATCGCCACCAGGCTGACCGCGAACGGCAGCAGCGTCGCGCGTAGCCGGCGCAGCACTAGCCAGAGGATGAGGATGGCCAGCGGCAGGCCGACCACCTCGGCGGAGATCAGGTCCTTCTCGCTCTGCTCGACGGCCTCGAGGTTGTACTGCGCCTCGCCGAAGGCCCGGAAGTCCCAGCCGCTGAACGCCTCCCACTCGGGCACCAGCGTCTTCGCGGCGATCTCCGCGTCGTGCTCGTTACCGGCCAGCCGGACCGCGACGGCCACCTTCTGCCCGTCCAGCGAGCGCATGTCCGGGTCCTGGTTGTCCCAGTAGGACTGCACCCAGTCCACCCCGGGGGTGTTCTTGATCCGGTCGTGCATCGCGCTGGCCATCTTGAGGCCCGCGAACGATCTGTCGTAGCCCGTGATCAGGATCAGGTTGGGGCGACCGCCGTAGACGGAGGCGGTCAGCAGGCGCTCGGCCTGCGCGGACTCGGCGTCCTGCGGGGTGAACCCACCACCGCTCATCCGGTCGCCCAGCGGAGCCGAGTACCAGCCGGCGAGCACCAGCAGCGCGATCGAGACCAGGATGGTCCACACCGGACGGTTGGTGACCAGCCTGGCCAGCGAGCCCAGCAGGGGTGAGCGGCCGGCCGGCGCGGGCGCCGCCGGTCGTTCCTCGGTCATCAGCGCCATCTGTCACCCCATGCCATCCGCAAAATGTACCGATTCGTCAGTAAATCATCGAAGTCTCAGCAAAGTGACCTGGGTCACTTTTTGTGATCCCAGACGACGGGCAGCTCGGCCAGGGTGCGGACGATCAGGTTGCCGCCCCGCACCGGCGGTCGGTCGGGGTCCAGCCGCCAGTCCCCGAGCCGGTCCAGCAGCGTCTCGATGCCGATCCGCAGCTGCGCTCGGGCCAGCGCCGAGCCGACGCAGCCGTGGATGCCGAAGCCGAACGCGAGGTGTTTGCGCAACGTGCGGGGGTCGCGGTGGATGTCGAAGTCGTCGGGTGCGTCGAACACCCGGGGATCCCGGTTCGCCGCGCCGAACATCACGCCGACCTTGTCGTCGGCCGCGATCGGGCAGCCGGCCACCGAGGTGTCGGTGTGCGGGGTGCGGAACAGCCGCTGGATGGGGCTCTCCAGCCGCAGCATCTCCTCGACCGCGTTGGGGATCAGCGACGGGTCGGCGCGCAGCTCGGCGCGGACCCCGGGATGCTCGGCGAGCAGGTGCACGGCGTTGGCCAGCCCGGAGGCGGTGGTGTCGTTCCCACCGGCCAGGAAGATGTGGATCAGCAGGAACAGCTCCACGTCGTCGAAGCGGCGGCCGTCGACCTCGCTGGTCATCAGCGCGGTGATCAGGTCGTCGGGCGGGGTGCCGCCGCCGGCCAGGACGGCCCGGCGTTCGGTGAACATGGCCAGGAAGTAGCCGGCCACCTCCTGCAGCGTCTCGACCGAACGGGCCTGGGCCTCCGGCTCGCCGCCGAACGCCGAGACGATCTCGTCGGCCCACCGCTTGAACTGCGCGGTGTCCGCCGGCGGCACCCCGAACATCTCGGCGAAGATCTGGCCGGGAACGGCGGCGGCGAACTCCCGGACGATCTCGGCCCGCCCCCTCGGGGCCAGCCGGTCGACGATCTCGACGCAGATCTCCCGGATCCGCGGCTCCAGCACCGCGACCGTGCGCGGGGTGAAGGCCTTGTTCACGATCTGCCGGTGCAACCGGTGCAGCGGCTCGTCGGCGTAGAGCAGCACCCCGGTGCCGTTCGGCGCGACCAGCCGCTCCGGCCCCGGGCCCTGCCGGCTGGAGAACACCTCGTGGTCGCCCAGCACCCGGCGCACGTCGTCGAACCCGAACACCGTCCAGAACTCGTCCACCGGGCGGCCGAGCAGCGGGTTCTCGTGCAGCTGGTCGGCCCGCCGCCGCTCGGGCGGGACCACGTGGTGGTGCACCGGGCAGCCGGCGTGTCCGCGCCGGAACCACGGGTACGGGTCGTGCTGGTGGGCGCGGTCCAGCGGGTCCCAGTCGGCCATCGGATCGGCCAGCAGGTGCCCGGCGGCGCGGTCGCGGGGAGTGGTCATCGTCGGCCCTCCGGGTTAACCGTGGTCCGCCGACGGTAGGTACGTCTCTCCTACCCGGTCAAGCGGTGCTCCGGGCGCCCGACGGCCGGGTGGTCAGGCCGCGTCGCGCAGCGGGGCCAGCACCTGCTCGTAGGTGACCTCGGACTGGGTGCTGCCCACGTCCACCCGGTGCACGGTGAGCTTGACCCGGTCCGGGGTGACGTAGAGCCGCATGAAGCCGAACCCGGTCAGGTCAACGTGGCAGGCCGGGTTGCTCTCCCGCGACTTGCCGCCCACCGACTTGGCCGCCGCGCCACTGATCACCTGGGTGGTGCCCCGGACCGGCTCGAGCACCTGCAGGGTGTGGTCGTGGCCGGAGAGGATCGCGTCGGCCTTCCCCAGCACGTCCTGCTCGAAGAGCTGCTTGACGAACCGGCCGCTGAACGAGTCGGTCAGCGGGTTGCCGCCGGGGACGCCGTCGTAGCGGCCGGCGTTGCCGTGCGCGCCGTTGGAGATGTACGGGTGGTGCGAGCAGACGAAGCGGAACTTCGCCGGCGAGTTGGCCAACCCGTTGCGCAGCCAGTTCCGCTGCTCGCGCATGTACTGCCCGTGCGGCATCCAGTACGGCATGAGCTGCGGGACGTAGGAGGCCACCGGGTTGGTGTCGATCACGAAGAACTCGACCACCGGCCGGTGCTCGGGCACCCGCACCGAGTAGTAGCGGCGCGGCATGTACCAGCGGCGGGAGCGGGAGTGGTACTTCACCTCGAAGTCGCCCCGGGTGATCCAGGCGCCGTCCCCGGGGATCAACCCGCTGTGGTCGTGGTTGCCCTGGACCATCAGCCAGGGCATGTCCAGGTCGTGGTTGGGCCGCTCGAACTTGGTCTGGAACTCCGGGTCGGTGGGTCCCTCCGGACCGTCCTCGTAGATGTTGTCGCCCAGCCCCAGGGCCAGGCCGAACGGGTGCTCGCGGTGGATCCGGCGGGCGGCGTCGGCCACCGCGTACTGCGCGTCCTTGCCGGTGCCGGCGTCCCCGGTGAGCAGCACCGCGAACTCCCGGTCCTCCGGGAACGCGTACCGCCCGGACGACGCCGAGGCCACGCCGGGCAGGAGTCCGGCACCGGCCAGGCCGAGCGCTCCCACGGACCCGGCGAGCAGGGTCCGGCGACGCACGGTGAAACCCTTGGCACGCTCGGTGGTGGGAGCCATGCGCGGATAGTGACAGACCCGACACCCAGGGTGTCACGCGGGGACCGTTCCGCCGCCTCCCCGTCGCCCGCCGTTCACTATCGCCGTGAGGTGGGCGACCACGGCGGCCAGGATCAACCCGGAGTCGCGCGGGTCGTGCGGCCGGTCGATCCGGGGCGGCTGGTAGGCGGCCAGGTACTCGATCACGGGCCGACCAGCCGGCCGTCGGGGTCGAGGTGCGGCGAGCCGGGTCGAGCCACGGGGATCGCCGGGCCGGGGCAGGCGCGGTCGGTGCCGGTGCCGCAGAGGCCGCCGTTGAGCCAGCTGGTGGTGGCCACGTCGGTGGGCCAGGCCGGCGACTGGACGACCAGCATGCTCATCGGTACGTGGTACGTGGCGAACATGATCACCTGGGCGGCGGCGATGAAGGCCAGGACCCGGACGCCGGCCTGGCGGAACCCGGTGAGCCGCAGGTGATCGAGGCCGCGCTCGAACACGGTCTGCCCCTTGTCGTTGCGGAAGAACCGGACGCAGGCCAGCGTGCAGAACAGCGCCCCGGTGAGCACCATCTCCGACACCGGGTAGCGCAGCCGGCTGCCCCCGCCGAACAGGGTGAACGGGGCCCCAGGGTAGGTCCACACCCCGAGCCGGATGAAGCCGTAGCCCTCCATGACCAGGTCGCACAGGGCCATGAAGACGAAACAGCAGCCGATCAGCACCGGGTTGCTGACCGTCGGCCGCAGCCGACGCAGGGTGCGCATGAACCAGCAGCCCAGGGCCATCAGCCCGAGGAAGGCGTAGACGTAGGCCGGCGGCATCATCAGGTAGGGGAAGGCGATCTGCCGGCCGGGTTCGCCGTGGGACATCCAGCCGGGGATGTCGTTGACCAGGGAGCCCTGGTTGAGCAGGTGCGGGTTGTACTGGAACCAGTGCTGGAAGTACGCCGAGTTGGCGTCCCAGAACGACAGCATGAACAGCCCGATGCAGAACAGCCCGTCGAAGGTGAACTCGCGGTCCCGCAACCAGGGGCGGACCAGCCGGAACCACAGCACGGCCAGCATCGCGGCCGGTCCGACGACCTGCCAGACGTCCAGGAACGTGGTCATCCAGCCCGGCGGCCGGTCCGGGCCGACCGGGACCGGGGTGAAGTACGGCCCGGTGACCCACCGCCCGATGACGTAGAGCTCGAACACCAGCAGCACCGCGCCGAGGGCGGCCCAGAGGGTGACCGGTTGGACCTTGCGCGGCACGGTGGCGGTCGGGCGTTCGACCGCGGTCTGGGTGATGCTCACGACGGACCCCTTTCAGCGTTTGCCCAGCCAGTCGGCCATGGTGTCGGCCGGGGCGGGCAGGTCGAGCAGCTCGGCGAGGATGTTCGCGGCGGGGTTGCTGATCGGCATCGGGGAGTCCGGCGGCAGCTGGCCGGCGGTGATCATCATGGTGCCGACCCGACCGATGATGATCGCGGCCCGCAGCGCGGCGAAGGCCTCGTAGTAGTCGAGGTCGCGGACCCGGTGCCCGGACAGCTCCTCGTAGCGCTCGACCGTCTCGGCCGGACCGGGGAAGCCGGGGGGCTGCGCGGCGCCCACCCCCTCGCCGTACATCCGCAGGGTGAACCGCCACCAGCCCAGGTCCTGCTCGGGGCGGGCCAGGGTGGTCAGCTCCCAGTCCAGGACGGCGGCCACCGACAGGTCGTCGGCGAAGATCATGTTGCCGATGCGGGCGTCGCCCCAGCTCACGCGGTCCGGTCCGGTCTCGGCCGGGCGGTGCTCGTCGGCCCACTTCAGCGCGGCCTCGACGCATGCGTGACCGCCGTCCGGGAAGGACCACTCGTAGAGGTGCCGGTAGTAGGCGAGCTGGTCGTCCAGGCCCGGCGAATGCTTGGACAGCCCGGTCGGCCACGAGACGTCCAGCGCGCCCGGGTCGAGGGCGGCGATGCCGGCCAGCACGCGCAGGCCGTTGTCGTAGAGCCGCCGCTGCCCCTCCTCGCCCAGCTCCAGCACCCAACCGGCGTGCGAGTAGGGCGGGTCGTCGGGCGGAACGCGCCCAGAGACCCGACTCATCACCAGGAACGGCGCCCCGAGTACGCCCGGGTCGGTCTCCACCCAGAGCATCTCCGGCAGCGGGATCCCGGTCTCGGCGAGCGCCGCCATCACCGCGAACTCGCACGGGAGGTCGTAGCTCGGGAAGATCCCGCCGGACGGTGGCTGCAGCCGGACCACCAGGTCCCGGCGGTGAGCGCCGGAGCGGTCGGACCACGACGCGGTGCCCAGGATGCTCAGGTAGGACCAGCCGCTGGTGTCGGGCAGCCGCACGTCGGTGACCTGGACGTTCCGCGCGTCGGGGACCCGTGCGGCCAGCCACGGGCGCAGGGCGGCGGCGACCGCCCTCGGGTCCAGGCGGTTCTCGACGGCCATCTCAGCGCGGGTCCGGGGACGGGATCATCCGCAGCCGGTAGTCGCGCTCGAACTTCCCCCAGCCGACCTCGCCGTCCGGCCAGGTCCACTCGATGATGCCCTCGGTCAGCACCAGCGGGTCGGGGTGGAACAGCGCGGCGCCGTTGATGTTCACGTTCGGCTCCAGCAGCGACACGGTGAACCCGTGTCGCCAGCGTCCGCGCAGCTCGGTGCCGGGCTGCCCGACCCGGACCGTGACGTCGCGGGGTTCGTGCCGGAGCCGGTCGGCGATGCCGGACATCTCCCCGTGCGGGAACACCTCGTAGCGGCCGCCGTCCCAGATCGCGAAGGTCCGGTGGTCCACGGAGCCGTCCTGCTTCCAGTTGATCAGCCCGTGGGCCACCCGGCCGGACCGGGAGACGGCGTTGAAGAACTGGTCGCCACCGAGGTGGGTCAGATCCCGCGGGCCGCAGGAGTGGTCCCGGAAGGAGACCCCGTCCAGCCGGTGCTCGGCGTCGAGGGTGGTCAGCGTGCCGGTGGCGGTCAGCGCCTGCTGGTGGTGCATGTGCGCCCAGCCGAGGTCGTCGCCGATGCCCAGCGCGGCGTCCATGTCCCAGACCGGGGACAGCGCGGTCAGCTCCACCTCGAACCGGAACGGCAGGCAGGGGCCGGCGCCGACCGGTCCGGCGGCGGCCGCCTCGGTGGTGGTGGCCTCGCCGGCCCCGTCGTAGCGCAGTGACCAGCGGCGCAGCGGTTCGGTGTTGCGGACGGTGAGGTTGCCGGTGGCCGGGCCGGAGTCGTCGGCCGGGTAGCCCCAGGAGCGGTCCATCAGCAGCGCGCCGCCGGGCAGCAGGGCCACCGTCTGGGCCCACCACAGCTCCAGGCGTTCGGGGCAGCGGCCGGTGTGGATCCAGATGCCGACACCGGCCTCGGGGTTCCAGACGTGGAAGTACATCGTCTCGCCCCAGTGCGGGATGTCCGGCCGGGGCGTCTGCAGCCGGTCGCCCTCGGGTCGGACCGCGAACGGGTTGTCGCCGGTGACCACCCGGCCGGTGCGCAGCCCGGAGCTCATGCGCTCGCCTCCGCCGTCCGCACCGCTGCGGGCAGCAATGGGCGGGCCCCGGGGCCGACGCACGCGGCCACCCCGCGCACCACCAGCAGGCTCAGGGCCAGCGACAGTACCGACAGCCCCCACTTGGCGGCGAACGGCGGGTCCCACTCCAGGGCCAGGTAGTTCGGCCAGGCCAGCAGCATCCAGGAACCGAAGTAGCCCGCGCCGGGGCAGAGCACCAGCGCCGCCCGCCAGGCCCCGGTCAGCCTGGGCGCGAGCACCCAGACCAGGAAGCCGCCGAGGATCATCCCGGTGGCGTTGATCCAGGCCATCCACAGCGGCAGCCCGAACAGCTCGAAGGGGTGGTCGCTGTAGTAGATCCAGGCCCCGGCGGCCAGGGCCGGGTACTCCAGCGCGGCGTCGAGCAGCATGTTGAACCCGAGCAGGGCGAACACCGCCCGCACCGTCATCCCGACCTGCATCCGCCGGTAGGCCACGTACCCGGTCATCCCGACGAAGAACGCCCAGGCCAGGCCGACCAGCAGCGGCACGTGGATGCCCCAGCCGGAGACGATGGTCAGCGGCAGGTCCGGGGCGTACCAGATGTGGCAGAGCACGTCGATGATCGGCTCGGTGACCACCGCGACGAACGCGCCGACCCACATGATCGCCGGCAGGTCCTCGCGGTGCCGGACCCAGCGGGCCAGCGCCCAGACCAGCGCGCCGCCGGCCAGCACCATGATCGCGCCGGTGAGCACCCAGCCGACCACCGGGCCGGCGGCGAAGCCCGGGGGCACCGGCTCGAACGTGCTGCCCGGGATCTCCGGGGGTTCGGTAACCAAGGTGATCATGACGCGACCGCCTCCAGGTCGTCGGTGTCCGCCCAGAGCGGCGGTCGGGCCAGGTCGGCCAGGGTGGGCTCGGGGATCTCCGGGTGGTCGGTGACCCGGGCGATCACCTCCGGGTCGCCGAGCGGGGCGGCGTCCAGGGTCATGATCGCCCGCAGGAAGCGGTTGGCGACCAGCGGATCGCGGGTGGCCACCTGGCGCAGCCGGCGGAAGAACGCGTCGGTCTCCGGTGGCGCGGGCTCCACGCCCCGTGCCTCGGTGCCTTCGAAGGCCAGGTCGGACTGGGTGGCGATGAACCAGGCCAGCTGGCTGGTGCCGATCAGCTCGGTGTGGATTCCTTCCGTGGCGCCACCGACGTCGTCGTGCGCCCGGAGCCGGTCGCGCAGGGTGCGGGCGTTGTAGGCGGCGGTGCAGATGCCCTGCCCGTAGGTGGGGTTGAACGCGGCGGCGGCGTCGCCCAGCGCGACGAACCCGGACGGCAGCCGCTCCAGCTCGTGCCAGTGCCGCAGCCGGTTGGCCGAGGTCCGGGTGGTGCGGATGTCGGTGAGCTGCTCGGACTCCCGCCAGATCTCGTGCGGCAGCGGGCAGACCGCCGTGCGCAGGAACTCGGTGAACCCGGCCCGGTCGTCCGGCGGGTGGTCGCGGTTCTGCCCGACCGCGATCAGCCCGTAGACCCCGTCCTCCTGCGGGTTGAACGACACGCCCCGGGTGGTGCCCGGCACCGGGGTGGCGGTGAGCGACCGGATGTCCCCCGGCCACGCGCCCTCCGGCACCCGGCAGTAGACGGTCGCGTAGCCCAGGTGGGAGTGCACCAGCGACTCCTGCGGCGGCCGGTAGCCCAGGCGCTCGATCCAGGCCGGCGCCCGGGAACCCCGCCCGGAGGCGTCGACGACCAGATCGGCCTCGAGCGTGGCCTCGGCGTCGTCGGTCCGGTAGGCCACGCCGGTGACCGCTCCGGCACCCGGCGCGGCCAGCAGCCCGGTGACCAGGCCCTGGAGCGGCTCGACCTCGGGCAGCGCGGCGGTCAGCCGGCGCACCACCCCCTCGGTGGTGTAGCGGGTGGCGTAGGCGGACATGAACCCGCCCGGGTGGCGGCGGATCCAGCCGCCGGGGGTGAGGATGGCGTGCTCCCGGGCCATGTCCAGGTACGTCGCCCCGGCCGCGAGCATGGCGTCGGTGAACCCGCCGCCGTAGAGGTCGTCCAGGCACAGCCGGGAGCCGTAGATCAGCGCGTGCACGTGGAACGCCTGCGGCGCACCCGATCGCTGCCCGGCGAACGCGGTCAGGTGCGCGCCGTCCGAGGTCTTGGCCGGTAGCGCCGCCAGCAGGGGGTCGCGGTCCAGCACCGTGACCCGGGCGAAGTGCCCGGACAACGCCCGGGCCGCGAAGAGCCCGGCCAGGCTGCCGCCGATCACCACGGCGTGATCCCCGCGCACCGTCATCCGGACGTCCCTTCGTCGGTCGTGCGTCACAAACCATACATAGCGTCCATACTGTCTGTATAGATGCGACTTCTCCTACACTCGCCCGGGACATGACTGCACGGACCGACATCGAGATCGACACCAGGCAGCGCGAGCGCCGGGGCCGGCGGCGCCAGCAGGTGCTCTCGGCCGCGACGCGACTGCTCGAGGCCGACCTGAGCTACACCGAGCTCAGCGTCGAGCAGGTCCTACGCGAGGCGCGGATCTCCCGGGCGACCTTCTACGCCCACTTCCGCAACAAGAGCGACCTGCTCAGCGCGCTGGCCGAGACCGTCATCGACGAGATGATCGCCGGCGCCGAACCCTGGTGGACCGGTCCGGACCGGCCGACCGAACCGGACCTGGTCGCCGCCGTCACCGAGATCACCGCCGCCTACCTGCGCCGACACGCGATCATGGCCGCCGTGGTGGAGGTCGCCACCTACGACCCGGCCGTGCGCGCCCAGCTCGACCGGCTGGTCGCCCGCACCATCGCCGCGCTGGCCGGACACATCCGGGACGGCCAGGCCCGCGGCGTGGCCGACCCCGACCTGGACCCGGAGCGGGTGGCCGGCTGGATCGTCTGGATGTGCGAGCGGGGCCTCTACGCGCTGGTCCGGGGGGCCGACGAGGAGCGCCGCCGGCGGCTGATCGCGGCCTGGGTGCACATCATCTGGAAGACCCTCTACGGCGGTGTCCGGTGACCCGCTCGCTCACCCGCCGCCGGGACGACAACCGGGACAGCGCGCGGGCCGAGCTGCTGCTGCGGCTGATGGACGTCGTGGAGCGGCGACTGGAGCACGGCCAGGACTTCATGTCGATCACCGTGGACGCCCTGGTCCGCGAGGCCGGCGTGTCGAAGTCCAAGTTCTACGTGTACTTCCGGGACAAGGAGGACCTGCTGCACGCCGGGTTCGCCCAGGTGGTCACCGAGCTGAGCACGGTCGCCGGCGTCTGGTGGGACCTCGGTCCGGGCCTCACCCGCCCCCGGCTGCGCGCCGCCCTGGGCACGATCCTGGCCACCTACCGGCCGCGGATCCCGCTGCTGGCCGCCGCGTACGGCTCGGCGCACCTGGACGACGCCGTGGCCGCCGAGGTCGCCCAGCTGACCGACACCGTCGTCGACGGCCTCACCCGGCACATCGAACGCGGGCAGGCCGGCGGCTGGGTGGACGCGGAGGTGCTGCCCCGGGAGACGGCGGAGTGGATCGTCTGGATGGCCGAGCGGGGCCAGTCGCAGCTGGTCCGGCCGGCCGACGACGCCGAGTTCGAGCGGCTGGTCGACGCCTGCGCGGACGTCGTCTGGAAGACGCTCTACGGGCAACCGTGAACCCCGAGGGAGCGCGCGGCGACACCCCGTGGCTGGACCCGGAGCAGCTGCGCGCGTGGCTGGCCTACCTGCGGGTGACCCACCGGCTCAACCACGAGATGAACCGCCAGCTGCAGGCGGACTCCGGGCTGTCGTTGGCCGACTACGACGTGCTCGCGGCGCTGAGCGACGTCCCGGGGGGCCGGGCGCCGATGACCGAGCTGGCCGCCTGGATCGGCTGGGAGCTCAGCCGGCTGTCCCACCACACCCGACGGATGGAGACCCGGGGCCTGACCAGCCGCGAAGCCTCACCCACGGACCGCCGGGTGACCGAGGTCGTGCTGACCCAGGGTGGACGGGAGGCTCTGGCGGCCGCGGCGCCCGGCCACGTCGACCTGGTCCGCCGGCTCTTCTTCGACCCGCTCGACGCCGGGGCGCTCCGGTCGCTGCGGCGGGCCCTGGAGACCGTGCACGACAACATCACCGGGTCGTCGCGCGATACTTGATATGTCATGTAAAATTGGGGCCCAGCCGCAGACACACGAGGGGTTCCGATGGCCGACGACCCGATCGCCGAGCTGATGCACGCCAACCTGTTCGAGGTCTTCGACCAGCGCGACCCGGCCCGGCGCCGCGCCGCGATCGCGCGCACCTACGCCGACGACATCCGGTGGACCGACGACGAGGGCGTCACCGTCGGCCACGACGCGCTGGACGCGAAGGCCGAGGCGCTGCAGGCGACCCTGGGTGACCTGCGGTTCGTCGCCGCCGGCCCGGTCCACCAGACGCTCGGGCTCGGCTACCTGGCGTTCCAGCTGGTCGAGCCGGGTGGTGACGTCCCCCGGGTGGCCGGGTTCGACGTCGCCGTGGTGCGGGACGGCGTCATCGCCGAGCTCTACACCGTGCTGACCGACCGGCCGGGCTGATCACGGAGCGGCGGCGCTCAGCGTGGCGGCGAAGTCGGTGCCCCGGACCGCGGTGACCACCGGGTCGGTCGCCCCGGCCTCGCGGTAGCGGGCGAGTCCGGCCCGGACGTCGTCGTCGGTGCCCAGCGCGCACAGGCTCTCGATGAACTCCTCGGAGATGGCCCGCTTCTGCGCTTCGACGTCGGGTGCGGCGGCGTCGTAGGCGGCCAGGTCCGCGCCGAACCCGGCGGCGGTGAACATCGCCCGGTAGAACGGCAGCCCGAAGTAGCGGTGCAGCTCCAGCCGCACGCCGTCGAGGACCGCGCCCCGCTCACCGCCCGCGGCGCTCGGCACCGCCGGCATGACCGCGAAGCCCGCGAGGTCCTTCCCGGCCCGCCGCCGACCCCGGGTGACCTCGGGGATCACCACGTCCCGCAGGTAGTCCGCCGGGCAGGCCCAGAGCAGCACCCCGTCGGCGATCTCCCCGGCCAGACGCAGCATCGCCGGCGACAGCCCGGCGAGGTAGATGCCGAGGTCGGGGCGGGCGGTGAAGCCCATGAACCGGAACGTCGAGCGCCAGCGTGCACCGGCGGGCGGCTCCCCGCCGGCCAGGATGGTCCGCACGATGGTCACGTACTCGCGCATCTCGGCCAGCGGGCGGCCGATGTCCACGCCGTGCCAGCCGCCCATCGTCTCCCGGTGCCCGGTGCCGAGCCCCAGCCGGAACCGGCCGCCGGACAGCTCGTCGATGGTCGCGGCGGTCTGCGCCATGGACGCCGGTGAGCGGTGGTAGATCGGCGCCACCGCGGTGCCCAGGGTGACCCGGCCGGTGCGCATGGCCAGCGCGGCGAGCAGCGAGAACGAGTCCCGACCGGCGATGTGCGAGCAGTTGATCGACTCGTAGCCGAGCCCTTCGGCCAGCTCGGTGTACCGCACCGCCGCCGCGAAGGACTCGGTCGCGGGGATCTGACAGCTCAGCACAGCGGGTTGCGGAGTTCGCCGAGGCCCGCGACGGTGCTGACCAGGGTGGTTCCCGGGGTCAGGAACCGCTGCGGGCTGCGGGCCATCCCGACGCCGGGCGGTGTCCCGGTGAAGATCAGATCGCCGGGCAACAACGGGCACACCGTCGACAGCCGGGCGACCAGCTCGGGCACGCCGAAGATCATGTCGCTGGTCCGGCCCTTCTGCAGCACCTCGTCGTCGACCTGGCAGGCCAGCTCGAGGTCGTCGGGGTCGACCAGCTCGTCGGGGGTGACGATCGCCGGCCCGACCGGTCCGAACCCGGGGTAGGACTTGCCCAGGGAGAACTGCGGCACCGGCCCGACCAGCTGGACGGTCCGCTCGGAAAGGTCCTGGCCCACGCAGAGCCCGGCCACGTACGACCAGCCGCGGTCCTCGCTGACCCGGTAGGCCTCGCGGCCGATGACCACGACCAGCTCGACCTCCCAGTCCACCTGGCCGCTGGGCAGCCGCACCCGGTCGTACGGCCCGGTCAGGCAGGTGCGGAACTTGGTGAACACCGCCGGCTCGCTCGGCGGAGCCAACCCGGCCTCGGCGGCGTGCTCGCGGTAGTTCAACCCGACCCCGAACACCTGGGCGGGCCGCAGGACCGGCGCGCCGAGCTGCTCGTCGCGGTACGGGACGGCCCGGCCGGCGGGCAGCTCGGCCACCCAGTCGGCGAGCTCGTCCCAGCGGTCGAACACCGCGTCCGGGTCGGACGGGAACCGGCCGCCGCTGGCGGACTCGACGTCCACCGCGCCGTCACCGATCAGGACGGCAAGCCGACCCGACACTCGGGCTACACGCATCTCGACTCCCTCGGGTTTCGCCTACGGATGCGGCTCAGTGCCCGGCCGCCGGGCTGTGCGATCCGGCCATCAGGGCGGCCAGGTCGTCGGGCTGGAGGAACGACGGGGGCGGGGGCGGACCCCAGTTGTAGAGGCCGCGCACCCCCTCGACGACCGACGGCTTCCACAGCGCGTCGGAGACGATGCAGTCCAGGTCGCTGTAGTACTCGCTGAAGTTGCCCGCCGGGTCGCGCAGGTACCAGAAGAAGTTCGACCCGATGTGATGGCGCCCCAGCCCCCACACGTGCCGCTCGGGGTGCCCCTCCAGCATCGCGCTCGCGGCGCGGCCCACATCGTCGACGTCGTCGACCTCCCATGCCGTGTGGTGCAGGAAGTTCAGCGGGGCGTGCTGCACCAGCACGTTGTGGTGGTCGGTCGAGCAGCGCAGGAAGGCGGCCAGCCCCGGGACCTCGTCGCTGATCTTGAAGCCCAACCCGTCGACGAAGAACCGCTGGGTGGCGGCCTGGTCGACGGATCCGACGACCAGGTGGCCGAGCTTGCGCGGCCGCACCCGGTCGACCCGCTCCACCCCGGGGGCCCGCCCGTCGGCCCGATCGGGTCGGCCGGGCCCGTTGGTCGGCGCCGGAGCCGACGCCGGCTGGACGAGCTCGGCGGCCACGGTGACCTCCACCTTCAACTCCGAGTGCGGGTCGAGCGCGCAGAGCCCGCCGGCGACGTCCTGCACGGCCACGTCCAGCGCGGCCAGCCGGGAGCGCACCCGGGCGATGTCGTCGGCGTCGTGGGCGCCCACCCCGACCCGCAGCAGCCGCCGCCGGGAGGCCTGCACCAGCTCCAGCTGCTCGCCGCCGTCCAGGGTGGCGAACCGGGCCCGCCCGGCGTCGGCCGTCCCGACCGGGAGCAGGCCGAACTCGGTGTAGTAGGCGGCGGTGGCCGGCACGTCCGGCACGCCGATGGTGATCGAGGTCAGTCGATGCAGGCCCATCAGAAGCTCCTCACGGTGGCAGGCTCGGCGGGTTGTTCCCGGGCGGTCGATGCGCGGGCCAGGACGCGTTCCATCACCACGCCGAGTTCGGCGGCCCCGGCGGCGTCGAAGCGTGGGTACCGCCAGGCCACGTGCCGGTCGGGCCGGACCAGGACGCAGCCGTCGCACTCGACCTCCCGCACGGCGGCCCAGTCGCCGTACGGATCCGCCGGCCCGCCGGTCCCCCGGCCGATCACCTGCACGGAGATCGGCACGTCCAGCCGCGCCCCGACCTCGGCGGCGACCGCCGCCCAGCGCTGCCCGCCCGGACCGGTGAGCAGCGCGAACCCGAGCCCGTCAACCAGATCGAGGGTCGACAGCGGGACCCCGTCGCGTTCCAGCCGGGCGTGCGGCACCCGGGCCCCGGGCCGGGTCGTGGCCCGGTAGGTCAGCGTGGCGTCCGACTCCGGTACCGGGCCGGGGTCGATGATCGCGTCACCGGTGTAGCGGTAGCCGAGCTCGAGACCGTGCGCGTTGAACTGGTAGTCGGTCATCGCGATCGCCTCGTCGAGGACCCGACGGCGCTCGGCCCCGACCGGCCCCGGTTCGTCCAGCGCGTCGAGCGCGGCCCAACCGTCCGGCTCGGGCTGCCCCGGCTCCAGACCGAGCGCGGCGTCCACGGCCGCCATGTCGCCGAGGCTGGTGATGGCCCGGTCGACCCCGCGCGCCCCGACCGGCCGGCGTTCGGCCGAGTAGGAGTCCAGCAGCGCGGACCCGGCCCGGCCGTCGAGCACCAGCGCCAGCTTCCAGGCCAGGTTGTAGGCATCGGCGACGGCCATGTTCAACCCCAGCCCGTTGGTCGGCGGGTGCCGGTGCACGGCGTCGCCCATGCAGAACACCCGCCCGGCCGAGTAGGACGGCGCGACCTGCGCGTTCACCTGCCACCCGGCGACCCCCTTGACGGTCACCTCGACCCGGTCGTCGCCGATCGCGGCGTGCACCCGGGCGACGAGTTCCTCGGTGGTCAGCTCGGCCGGATCCTCCCGCTCGGGGTCGTACATGAACGCGAGGACGAACTCGGTGAAGGGCTTGTGGCAGATCAGGGTGCCCAGGCGCAGCGGCGGCAGCGGCCCGGGCATCACGTTCCACACGAGCACCCCGGGCCGGTGCGCGAGGTAGCGGGACAGGTCCGCCTCGAACCACACGTTGGCCGCCTGCGCGATGCCCGATCGGCCGGCCACGGTCAGCCCGGCCAGGCCGAGCACCCGGCTGCGCGCCCCGTCCGCGCCGATCACGTACCGGGACCGCACGGTGATCAGCTCACCGGTGGCGCGATTCCGGACGGTGCTGCTGACCCCGCCGGCGTCCTGGACCAGGGTCTCCAGCTCGTGGCCGAACCGGACCTCCTCGCCGGCGGCGCGCAGCGCGTCCACCAGCATGGGTTCGAACACGGTCTGCGGGCAGTTCGCCATCGGGCACGGGCTCGCCGCCCGGTACTCGCCCAGCACCCGCGCACTGGTGCCCCAGGTCTCCGACCGGACGATCTCCCGGCCGGCCAGGCTGGTCACCCAGAGGTTGTTCCGCATGTACTCCTGGGGCACGGCCAGCTCGTGGAAGCGGTCCTCGACCCCCAGGTGGCGCAGGATCTCGACGGTGCGCTGGTTGACGATGTGCGCCCTCGGCGTGTGCGCGGTGCCCGGGTGGCGCTCCACCAGGACGTGCTCGACGCCGTACCGCGACAGCGCCAGCGAGGACACCAGCCCGGCCGGGCCCGCGCCGACGATCAGGACCGGGACGTCCCACCGCTGCTCCGACACACCGACCCCTTCCGCTGACCGTCAGCCGAGCGAACCACGCTGTAGTCGACCTGTCAACAAAATATCGATATTTTGTCGAACGCCGCGAAGACGCCCGGCCGGGCAGTGGTCGCGCTAGGCCGGCTGGGAGAGCGCGTCCACCCCCTGGGCGCGGGCGTAGGCGATCAGCTCCCGGGGCGCCCGCTCGATGTGCTCGGTCAGCACGGCCGAGGCGGCGTCGGCGTCCCGCCCGAGGCAGAGCTCCTTGAGCCGGCGGTGCTCGGCGGCGACGTCCCGGTGGTGATCGTCGGTCAGCGCCCAGTACCAGCGCCGGTAGAGCTCGGCACAGTCCCGCAGCGACTGGGCGATCTCCTCCAGGTGGCCGTTCTCGCAGCCGGCCAGCAGCGCCCGGTGGTAGTCCCGGTGGCGCAGCGCCCAGTCCTCGTTGAACGCCTGCTGCTCGTCGAGGACCGGGGTGTGCTCGAGGACGTGGTAGGTGGTCAGGATCCCGGTCTCCCACCGGATGTCACCCCGCTCGATGGCCAGCCTCAGGGCCACCGGCTCGATCCGCACGCGCGCCTCGGTGAGCTCGGCGATGTCCCGGACGGACAGGTCCCGCACCCGGAACCCGCGCTGCGGGCTCGCCACGACCAGCCGCTGCTCGCCGAGCCGGGTGAGCGCTTCGCGCACCACCGACTGGCTGACCCCGAACCGACCGCCCAGCTCGACCATGCGCAGCTTCTGGCCCGGCAGGAGCGTGCCGTTGAGCAGCTCGGACCGCAGCGCGTCGTAGACCTCGTCCGTGCGGGTCCGGGGCGGGATCGTCACCGGCCGAGTGTAGCCACTTCCGGAATCCATAGATATCGATATTCACTCTGAATATCGTTGACACACCGCCGGGCGCTTCGGTAGAGATGTAGTTGCAAGAACAACCACTCCGCGGATGAAGGAATCTCCGATGAACACGATCACCTGGATCGCCCAAGGCGTGCTCGCCTTCGCCATGCTCGGCGCGGGCCTGATGAAGCTGGCCAAGGACCGGAAGGCCCTCCTCGCCAGTGGCCCCGCGATGGCCTGGGCGGAGGACTTCTCCGACGGTGGGGTCAAGCTCATCGGCGCGCTCGAGGTGGCCGGCGCCGTGGGCCTGGTGCTGCCCTGGGCCCTGAACATCGCACCCGTGCTCACCCCGCTGGCCGGGGTCGGTGTCGCCCTGCTGCTGGTCGGCGCCGCCGTGGTCCACCTGCGCCGACAGGAGGCCAAGGCCGTGGGCGCCCCGATCTTCCTGGCCGCCCTCGGCGCCTTCGTGGCCGTCAGCCGGTTCGGCCTCCTCGGTTAGCACTCACAGCCGGCACAGAGGGAACGCTGGGGAAGGTCACGCGGTCGCTCGGTAGACCGGGGGCATGAGACCTCTCGGACCGCTGCTCGTCGCCGTGCTGGCCACCGCCGGCTGCTCCAGCGCCGTCTCCCCGTCGACGTCCGCCCCGGCCCCCGGCGCCGCCGCCCCCACCTCGGGGTCGTGTGTCGCCCCGGCCGGGATGAGCCGGCTGATCGACCAGGACTTCGACGACGAGCAGCTCCCGTGGAAGCGCACGGCCGACAAGGTGACCATCTACTTCGCCGCCCCGGGCGTGTCCCCGGAGTGGCGGTCCGACCTGGAGTACGGCGCCGCGCAGTGGAACAAGAGCCCCTGCCTGGACACCCGGATCGTGGACCGCTGCCCGACCGGAGCCAACTGCGTGACCGTGAAGGTCGGTGACGGCGGGGGCGACGACGGGAACTTCAACGCCGTGGAGCGGGGCGGCTACACCACCGGCGGCTCGATCGAGCTGCTCGACTCGCTGCCCACCGGCGCGCGCAAGAACGTGGCGGTGCACGAGATGGGGCATGCGGTCGGCCTGCGGCACCGCAAGACCGAGCGGGTGCTGATGAACGGCGACACCTACGACGACGTGTTCGACCCGGACGCCACCGACTACCGGAACCTGCTGTTCGACTACGGCCGGCAGGACCCCAAGTCCTGACTGGTATTTACATGTAAATACCAGTACATTCCGGCGCGTGCCGCCCGCCCCCCGCCGCTCCTCCGCCGCCCGCACGCTCACCCCCGAGCGGGTGGTGGAGGAGGCCGCCGCGCTGGTCGACGAGGCCGGGATCGACGCGCTGAACATGCGGGTGCTGGCCGAGCGGCTGGGCGTCTCGGCGATGACCCCGTACCGGTTCGTGGGCAGCAAGGAGCAGCTGCTGGCCCGGCTGGCCGACCGGTTCATGGGCGAGGTCGAGCTGCCGGCCGGCGGAAGCTGGGAGGACCGGGTACGCGGCGTGTTCCGCTCGGTGCGGCGGGTGCTGCTGCGGCATCCGGCGCTGGCGACCATCGTGGCCACCCAGCGGGTGAACGGGCCGGCCAGCTACCAGGGCGCCGAGGTGGTGCTGGCCGCGCTGGACCAGGCGGGGCTGCCCGACGAGGTCGCGGTGAGCGCGTTCGCCTCGCTGACCGCGTTCACCGTCGGCTTCGCGCAGCGGGAGGTGGCCGGCGCCCGGGAGCAGCTGCCCGAGCGGATGGCCACCCTCGGACTGCTGGAGGCGGCCGAGTTCCCGCACGTCACCCGCTCGGCCGGGCGGCTGCTCGCCCGGGACTCCGAGCAGCACTTCGAGACCGGTCTCGACCTGCTGATCGGCGGGATCAAGGGGGTCGCGCGATGACCGTCGCCCGCTCGCTGGCCGGCCTGGACCCGGCGTGGTTCGCCGAGGTCGTCGGCGCTCCCGTCGAGAGCATCACCGTGGAACCACTGGCCTTCACCGGCGCCACCACCGACCTCGCCCGGGTGCGGATCGGCTACCGGGGCGCGTCCGACGGGCCGGCCAGCCTGGTCGTGAAGATCCGCGGCGTCAGCGACGTGCAGCGGCGGATGGACCAGGCGATCGGGCTCTTCGAGCGGGAGGCCCGCTTCTACGGCGAGCTGGCCGCCCGGGTGCCGATCGGCTCCCCCCGGTGCCTGCACGTCGGCGACGGTGACCGCACCCCGCTGGTGCTGGAGGACCTCGACGGGCTGCGGATGGGCGACCAGGTCGACGGCCTCGCCGTGGCCGACGCCGAGGCGCTGATGGTCGCCCTGGCCGGGCTGCACGCCGCCTACTGGGACTCCCCCGAGCTGGACGCGCCCTGGCTGCTGCGCCACGACTCCGGTGACTACCCGGGGTTGGTGGCCGCGCTGGTCGCCTCCGGGGTCCCGGCGCTGCGCCAACGGTTCGCCGACCGGGCCCCGGCGAAGCTGCTGGACGGAGTGGTCGCGCAGGCCGGGCGCTGGGACCGGGTCCTGGCCGCGGCCGCCCAGGGCCCGCCGACCCTGGTGCACAACGACTGCCGGCTGGACAACGTCTTCTTCGCCGCCGACGGCACCCCGACGCTGATCGACTGGCAGGTCGTCTCCCGCACCCGGGGCGCCCAGGACGTGGCCAACCTGCTGGCCGGGAGCATGCCCGCCGACGACCTGGCCGAGCACTGGGAGCGGCTGCTGCGGCTCTACCACGACGCGCTGACCGGCCACGGGGTCTCCGGGTACGGCTTCGACCAGCTGCTGGACCACTACCGGGTCAACGTGTTCTTCCCGCTCGGGGCCGGGATGGCGCTGCTGGGCGCGATGGACATCGGCGACGGGCGCTCCCTGGGCGAGCTGATCGTGGACCGCTGCCTGCGGCACATCGACGCGATCGGCGCGCTGGAGGCCCTCACGTGAGGGGCGTGTTCAACACCGCCGACGGGATCGCCGTCCGACCCGTCGAGGAGGAGCCGGCCGGCCGGGTCCGGGTGCGGGTCAGCTCGGTGAGCATCTGCGGCAGCGACCTGTGGCTGATCGACCACGGGCCCTCGCCGTTCGTGGTCGGGCACGAGTTCGCCGGACACCTCGACGACGGCACCCTGGTCGCGGTCTACCCGCTGGGCCGGTGCGGCAGCTGCCCGCAGTGCGCCGCCGGGAACCCCAACCGCTGCCCCGACGTCTTCCGCACCACGTTGGGCCTGGGCGCGCACGGCGGGATGCGCGACGAGGCCTGGGTCGACCCCCGCGCGCTCGTCCCACTGCCCGAGGGCCTCGACCCGGCCGCCGCCGCGCTGGTCGAACCGGTCGCGGTCGGGGTGCACGCCCTGGACCGGGCCGGGCTCGCGGACGGCCGGCGGATCCTGGTCATGGGCGCCGGGCCGCTCGGGCTCACCGTGGCCGCCCTCGCCCGGTACGCCGGGCACGACGTCACCATCGTCGCCCGGCACCCGTTCCAGCGGGCGGCCGCCGACCGGCTCGGGCTCGGGCTGAGCCCGACGGGTGAGTACGACGTGGTGTTCGACGCCGCCGGCTCGGTGAGCGCGCTCGCCCACGCCGCCGAGTCACTGGCCCCGGGCGGCACCCTGGTGCTGCTCGGCATGTACCCGCCGGACGGCGTGCACTACCCCGCGCAGACCCTGATGGCCAAGGAGGCCACCGCGATCTCCGCCACCGCCTACCGGGTCACCGACACCCACGACGACTTCCGCACCGCCGCGCACCACCTGCGCGACCACCCGGAGCTGGCCGCCACCCTGATCACCCACCGCTACCCGCTGGACGACGCCGCCACCGCGTTCGCCACCGCCCGGGACCGCGACCGGCACGCCGTCAAGGTCGTCGTCCACCCAGGTTAGCCGGCCACCCCGGTCCGGGACTCGGCGATCTCCGCGCGCAGCCTCGCGAACTCGGCGGCGACCGCCGGGTCCAGGGCCTGCTCGCCGTCGTCCGGGTCGTTGCGGATCGCACTGATGGTCAGCGGGGTCATCACCAGCGCCCAGGTGAAGAACGTCAACGTCGGGATCCACCACGGCACCAGGCCGTTGTAGGCGAACGGCCCGCTCTTGAAGAACAGCCCCATGAACCCGGGGAAGAAGCTCAGCGCGACGAAGATGCTGAAGTAGCCCGACCAGCGGGGGAACACCGGCTGGTCGCGGCTGGTGTTCCCAGACCGATCGAGCAGGATGGCCACCCCGGCGGCCAGGCACCAGATCTCGAACGTGGAGCCGGGCAGCACCCAGAGCAGCCAGAACAGGTCGTCCAGCGCCTGGGTGATCTCCGCCGAGACGACGCCCGGGCGGAACGCGGCCAGCCCGCCGGCCAGGCAGAGCATCACCCCGTTGATCGCGGCGGTGACCGAGCAGGCGACCTGGATGTGGAACAGGATCGGGTGCCGAGGCGCGCCCCGGCGGGTCTGGGTGGCCACCGCCGCCCCCCAGGTGATCATCAGGGCGCAGCCGAGCATCACCATCGACATGCCGATCCGCACCCCGGTCAGGTTCTCCAGGTAGGACCCGGTCACCTCGGCGGCGCTCAGCTCCGGGCTGTGCACCGGGATCATCCGGGCGAACCCGAGCACGCCGAACCCGTAGAACGCGATCATCAGCAGGCCCGAGGCCGCGCAGGTGAGTTGGATCTTGCGGCCCATACCGGCCTCCCGACGGTCCGAACACTGCGTCCGGACGACGGTAACAATGATGCGACTCAAGTCGCAAGATGGTGTCGCGGGTACGCTCCGACCCGTGGACGCAGGCCCGACCCGGTGGGAGCGGAAGAAGGAGCGGACCCGCCTCGCGCTCACCCGCTCCGCTCTCCGGCTGTTCCGCGAGCAGGGGTTCGAGGCCACCACCGTGGAGGAGATCGCCGAGGCGGCCGGCTACCACCGGGCCACGTTCTTCCGGCTGTTCGGCGGCAAGGACGACGTCGCGTTCGGGGACATCTCCGACCGGCTCAAGGCCGCCCGGGGCACCTTCGAGGAGGGCGCCGGCCGGGAGGACCCGTGGACCACCACCCGCGAGGTGATCATCCGGGAGACCGAGCGGTTCGCCTCCAGCGACCCGGAGCTGCAGGCCGCCTACGTGGCCCTCTGGGTG